>Ga0255362_1000124_pt1 | contig 19859 bp, 13 predicted proteins | sample GFST75r2metaG_FD_186000 | JGI IMG/M metagenome (GOLD analysis project Ga0255362, IMG submission 186000)
TCTTATTATAGCGTGAAACAACAAGAGAGAATCTTCATTTCTGAGGATTCTCTACTTAATTATACCTTACCTATATTTTATCAGAAAATTACATCTTTCTCTACTATATTTCATAGGATTATAAAATAATTAAGATACCATTTATCGTATAAAGTGGTATCTTAATCAACTAAATATATGCATATTTCCCATAAATAATATGATATTGGCAAAAGTGGTGTGACTTTGTGTAAATGAATCTGATTATATTTTTTACCGTAGAAAATTTCTCACTGAAAAACTTATATATCAGAAATTGATATGGAAATTCTAAAGTGGTAAAATATGCTTAGTGAACATTAATACAATATTGGAGGAAATAAATATGCCATTTATTCAAACAAAGGTAAATATAAAAATAACAAAACAAAAAGAAGAAATTCTAAAAAGTAAGTTTGGAAAAGCAATCGAACTTATCCCTGGAAAGTCAGAAAAATGGCTTATGGTTTCTTTTGAAGACCAAAAAAATCTTTATTTTAAAGGAACAAACAAACATGGAATAGCTTTTGTAGAAGTAAAGCTATTCGGGAAAGCAGATAACGCTGCTTATGAAAAAATGACAGAAGCTATTACTGATATTTTGAATCTAGAGTTAAAAATTAGCCCTGAGAATATATATATTAAGTATGAAGAAGTATCCCATTGGGGATGGAATGGCAGTAACTTCTAGGTTAGCTGCTATTCCAATTCATCACCTTTCTTTACAATTACTTTAACTCCATCTACATGTCCTTTGCTTAAAATTTTCTTGTTTTTTCTATTCTCCTTAGTATCAAAAACAATATCAAAGTCGTAGTCTTCAGGATACAGTTCATTATTTTGTATATAAAGTGAAAGTCTCTTCTGATTAATTTTAAGTTTTTTCTTCATTACCATTACTCCATATTCACCTTTAGAATTCTGGAGTTCACATATTATACCAGTTCTACCCATAAAGCTTATATATACGCAATCTCCTAATTTAAATTTGTGTTCTGTTTTTTGTTTCTCGCCTTTGTTATTTTTTATTTCTGCTTTTTTAAGCTTTTCAATTTGCTCCTCATGAATCTTAGTAGCTTCTAGTGGCTGAAGTATCACTTCTTTTTTCTCCCACTTATATTTTGAATAATCTTTTTTCTCCTTATAAGTTATTTCATGTGCCCTTTCAATAATTTTATTATCCATACCAAGTCTTAGTGCAATTAGAAATGCATTGCTTTCCCCTGCCTTACCTATATTTAATTTATATAAGGGTTTTAGAGTATTAATATCAAATTCCATAGAACCATTTATAAACCCTTCATGATTTTTAGCAAAATCCTTAATCTCACTGTAATGAGTAGTTGCGAGCATTATTGACCCCTTATCATAAATTTCTTCAAGAACAGATACTGCGAGTCCCATGCCTTCCCCAGGATCTGTGCCTGATCCAATTTCATCTATAATAACTAGAGTATACTTATCTGCGCAACCTAAAATACTTACTATATTTTTTATATGAGATGAGAAAGTACTTAAACTCTGCTCTATGCTTTGGCCATCACCAATATCAGCTAAAATGTCTGCGAACACTGCAAATTCACTATTTTCACCAACGGGTACATTAAGTCCTGATTGCACCATCATCGTTAGGAGTCCAACTGTTTTTAGTGCTACTGTTTTTCCTCCTGTATTTGGACCTGTAATAACCACTGCTCTATAGTCCTCTCCCACTACAAAATCTAATGGTACTGCAGACTTACCAACAATTGGGTGTTTGCCCTGTTTAATATTAATATAATTTTTAGTATTTAGTTTTACACCTCTAGCATCCATAGCTTTGCTGTATTTACCTTTAGCAAAAATAAAATCATAATATGCCATAGTCTCAATGTTTATAGACATTTCTCTATTGTAGCCTTCAACTATATTAGTTAATGTGGACAATATGATATAAACTTCTTTTTCCTCCTCTATTCTCCATATATTAAGCTCATTCTGCGCTTTTTTAACTTCTTCCGGTTCAATAAACACTGTGGACCCACTGCTAGACTTATCGTGAATATCACCAACAATATTTTTTTTGTATTCGCTTTTTATAGGAATTACATATCTTCCATTTCGCTCACTGACTATAGCATCTTGAATATAGCTTTTATACCTTTCATTTTTAAGAACATTGTCTAATTTACTCTTTATTCTATCTTCTAAAATTACTATCTTTTTTCTTATCTTGAAAAGCTTTGAACTAGACCTATCATCAACTCTTCCATATAAGATACATCTTTCAATTTCTTCTCTTAAATCATTAAGTTCATAAATAGATTGCGCATATTGGCTTATAATAGGTGCTGCATATTCTTTATCCTCCATAAATTTTTTTAACTTTTTAGCATCCCTTAGAAGCCCAGCTATAATATCCAATTCGCCTGGAGATAAGATAATATCTTTTCCCAGCTTTTGTTTCACATTTTCAATTCCTCTTAAGCTATGAATAGGAATACTTGAACTTATATTCACTATAGCTCTTGCCTCTGAAGTTTCATTCATATACTTTTCAATAAGATTGATATCAACATAGGGTTCTAGCCTTTCAGCCATATCCCTGCCTAAATCAGATATAGCATAACTTTTAAGTGTTTCTTTTATCTTAGGGTATTCTAATAATTCCATAGTTCTATTATTCAATTTTTACTCCTCCATTTAAACTTATTTTTGTAACCTTACGCATCCGAAAAAATAACAATTGAAAAATTCTATTTGTTTTTCTTCCAGATTCCTTATAAAAGAAAAAGACTGTAAGTGAACACAACTTCACTTACAGTCTCAAATCCCATTAATATACCTAAAATTGCCAAGAAGCTATAGTATTCCCTACTAAAAGTTTCTAAACATAATTACTGATTATTATGATATTTCACTAAAGCTATTTCTAGCATTTAATAATCACAATACAGTAATTTTAGGCAAAAAAATGCCGTGCAAATGCACGGCATTAACCCTAATAATGAAAAGGATAGTGTATCCGTGTTCTTATCTAAGTTATAAGTGCTTTAAAAAATCCATGGCAAAATAACCTACTGTAAAGCAGATTTTTTTAGATCCTTAAAGACTTACATATTCAATTACTTAGTTAGTTAAGAACAACCACACTCATAAAAATCTCCTTTTTCATATTAAAGACATTATTTAATTTACAATAATTACTATACCATATATAATATCTCATATCAATATATAAAAGAATTAATAACCATTTATTACATAGAAAAATCTTTCCCTAAATAAACTTTTGGTGCACACAAGTATACCTCACGTATTACAACGTTTTTAGGCTGTGTTAGTGCATTAATTACTGCATTTGCGATATCCTCTGGGCTTAAAAAAATCTGTGCCATTGCATTGTGGATAGCATTAAGCATTTCATCAGAAAGATGTTCACCTTTCTTGATTTCTGCATTTATTCCAAGCTTTTTAGCAAGGCCTTGTATCATAGCTGGATCCGCACTTCGTCCAAAATTAGTAGCCACAGCACCAGGCATGATATTAGTTAAAAGTATTGGCTCATCACCAAGTTCCTGGGTCATTGCCTCACAAAGTGCATTCACCATGTGCTTTGTGGCACTATAAAAATCTTTTCCTGGTTCTTTTGCATTACCAGAAGAAATATTTATTATATGCCCACCGGCACCGTCAGGATTCTTACGCATAGCATTTATAGCTGCTTGCGAACCAGCAAGTAATGCCAAAATATTTACGTCCATCATCTGACGCCAGCTCTCTGGATCAATTTCAGCTATAGTTCCATGAATATGCAGACCTGCATTGTTCACCATTACGTCCAAATGTCCAGTGTCCTCTTTGGCTTTATTAACAAAACTTTGAAGCTTAGTTAAATCCCTTATGTCAAAAGCACTGGCAAAAACTGTTCCTCCATGCTTTTCAATTTCGCTGCGAACAACCTGTAGTTTTTCATCACTGTGTCCAGTTATATATACATTCATTCCCTCTTTAGCTAAACTATTTGCAATTGCACGACCAATACCACTAGATGCACCAGTTATAACAGCTGTTTTATTATTTAACATATAAATCACTCCTAAATTAGTCTCATCACGGTTTTTTCTCTTTTCGGATCAATTACATTTTGCAACCTTAATGTAGTTTTTATGATACCGTGTTCTAGTTTATTTGTCAATATGCTTTAATTAAATTTGACCAAAACTTTAAATGTGTGATATTGTATAATGAATTAATGTATGGGAGGTTTTTCTTTTGCCTGAAATAAAAACACGACAAAAAATTATTCAAGTGGTGATACCACTATTTCGTGAAAAAGGTTATGATGAAGTAACAATTCAAGATATATGTAGGGCTGCATCTATAAATAAACACACTTTTTATTACCATTTTAAATCTAAAGACGAATTGTTAGAGGAATATTATAATTTTCAAAATGAAATTACTCCTGAAATCTTTGCTAGTATTATGAATGCTAAAAATACTGTTGAGCAGGTATGGATAGTATTTCAGCGATTAATAGATTTTGTAACCATTTCTGGGCCTCAAATTTTCAAACAACTTTCAATCACAAATATCTCAGAAAAGGTTGGTTCTTTTAAAAAAGATAAGGTAAAAAATTTATATAATTCTGTTGTTCCTATGATAGAAAAAGGGAAGAAATCCGGGGAATTTAGAACCAATATGGAAAATGAGTTGCTACTTATTTTATTTCTCCAAGCTTTTCAGGGAACTTCTAATTGGAATATAACAGAAAGACAATTTGACTTTGAAAAAATGATACGAATAATTTATGAGTCTTTGTTTGACGTTGACCCAACTCTTCGCACTAGTAATAATTTAGAGTTTAATGAGCCTTGGTCCATAGTTAGAGATGCATTCAAATAGTTACTCCTAAATTATATTATAACCAAAACAAAGATAGAAGCTAATTTCCCATTAATAAATCCTTATGGGCTTAGCTTCTACCTTTTATTAAATTTTTATTCACTTACATTCTCCTTACCAATTCCCGTTAATAAATAATATAGTTGTGTAATTTAACATCAACTCTTGAGGGTTAATCTAGTACGGTTAGTTTGTATTTTTTACTCCATATTTTGTTGTTGGTGGAATCACCCCACTTTCAGTTACATTCAAATGTTTCATTAAATATTTGATCTTAGGGCCACACCCTTTCTTCTTTTTGATTTTTTATTACACTCTGAGAGAAGAACTTCTTCTTTGTGTGTCTTTATTATACTAACTACTATTACGTTTGTCAACAATTATTATTAATTAATAATACAAATAATTATTTGATTATTATGTTAATAATCAAAATTCAGATATTTATATGAAAAATAATCAAAAAATATAGAAGCTAATTCCCATCAATTAATTAGTATGGGTTAGCTTCTATATTTTATTAAGTTTTTAATCAATACCATTCTCCTTACCAATTCCCGTTAATAAACAATGTAGTTGTGATAATTTCACTCCAACTCTTGAGGGTTAATTTAGTACGGTTAGTTTGTATTTGTTTTGCCAGCTATTGTTTTGATTGATGCAACCACCACACTTTCATGTAAATTAAAATGTTTCTTTGTAATTTTAATTTTTAGGCCACATCCTTTCTTTCTATAGATTTAAGCTTACACTGTGAAGAAAGATTATCTTCTTTGTGTGTCTTTATTATACTAAGTCTACTGCACTTTGTCAATAGTTATTATTAATTAATATTATGAATAATCATTGTACTATTCTGCAAATATTTGAAATAACAAGTTATAGTTTTTATTTACGGCAATTATGTCTATAATTAGCTATATAAGAATAGGAGGAATTAAATCATGAATGATAATATGCAAGATTCACCTAATGATATTTCGTACAGTTTTAAAAATGATTATAGCGAAGGCGCACATAGTAACATTTTAAATGCATTATTTGATACTAATTTGGAGCAACAAGATGGGTATGGTGAGGATTATTATTGCTTAGAAGCTGCTAAGCTTATAAAAAAGAAACTATACAATCCTAATGCCCATATACATTTTGTTTCAGGTGGCACACAAGCTAATTTAATTGTAATATCATCCATATTACAACCATATGAATCCGTGATAGCAGCAGACACAGGTCATATCAATATTCATGAAACCGGTGCTATTGAAGCAACAGGGCATAAAGTTAATGCTATAGTTAGTAAAGATGGAAAACTAACTGCAAAAGATGTAAAAGGGATACTGGATATGCATACTGATGAACATATGGTTAAGCCAAGACTGGTATATATATCAAACTCCACGGAGATTGGTAGCATATATAAAAAATCAGAGCTAGAAGAACTTTCCTCATTTTGCAAGGCTAATAATTTGCTCCTGTTTTTAGATGGAGCTCGCCTGGGATCAGGTTTATGCGCTAAGGACAATGATTTATCTTTAAAAGAATTATCAAGGCTTGTTGATGTTTTTTATATTGGTGGAACTAAAAATGGAGCTCTCCTTGGAGAAGCTATAGTAATAAATGATGAGAAAATAAATGAGAATTTCAGATTTAATATAAAACAAAAAGGTGCCATGCTTGCTAAAGGCCGAGTGCTAGGAATACAATTTTTAGAGTTATTTAAAGATAATTTGTTTTTTGATTTAGCATATCATGCTAATAAAATGGCAAATAAACTAAGTGAAAATATAGAAAACCTAGGATATAAATTAATGATTAATTCCACCACGAATCAAATATTCCCAATACTTTCAAATAGTCTAATTAGTAAACTAAGTGAAAGATATTCATTCAGTATATGGTCAAGTATTGATGAAGAATATTCTGTTATAAGACTTGTTACCTCCTGGGCAACTAAAGAATATTATGTAGATAGATTTATAGAAGATTTGAAAAGCTTAACTTCTTCTGTGAAATAATTGTTTTACAACGAACAAAATTAAAAAGCTAAGTCCACATAAATCAACATTTATGGACTTAGCTTTTTTCTTTTTCAACATGACTAAAGTGATGGATGCAGCATACTACTAAAATCCATTAATTCATCATATTTTTCTTCAGTGAGAATTCCAAGTTCTACTGCTGCTTGTTTTAGGGTTTCACCATTTTTATGAGCACATTTAGCAATCTGCGCAGCTTTATCATATCCGATATGAGGTGTAAGTGCTGTGACAAGCATAAGAGATGTTTCTAAGTTATGCTCTATTTTTTCATAATTTGGGGTTATGCCCACTGCACAGTTATCGTTGAACGAGTTAAGCGCATCAGAAATCAATCTTATGGATTGTAACATGTTATAAATAATTACCGGCATATACACATTTAGCTGAAAATTGCCTTGAGATGCAGCAAAGCTTATTGCCACATCATTTGCCATGACCTGACAACATACCATGGTCATTGCCTCACATTGTGTAGGATTTACCTTTCCAGGCATAATGGAACTTCCAGGTTCATTTTCCGGTATATTAATTTCACCAATGCCACATCGTGGTCCACTTGCCAGTAAGCGAACATCATTTGCAACTTTTAGCATATCTGCCGCAAGTGCTTTTATAGCGCCATGGGTATATACTAATCCATCTTTGCTAGTAAGAGCGTGAAATTTGTTAGTAGCAGTGATAAATTTTTTCCCCGTAAGCTGGCTAATATTTTTCGCAACAAGTTCCGCAAATTTCGGATGAGTATTGAGTCCTGTACCAACTGCTGTTCCACCAAGAGCAATTTCTCTAACTTCTTCCATACTTGAACTTATCATTGCTTTTGTTTTTTCTAACATAGCATACCATCCACTAATTTCCTGTCCCAGGGTGATTGGTGTTGCATCCTGTAGATGTGTTCTACCAATTTTAATAACCTGATCATACTGTTTTGATAAATCTCTAAACGTCATCTCAAGTTTATTAATGGCTGGTAGCAATTCTTCTTCGATTTCCATAATTGTTGCTATATGCATAGCCGTAGGAAATGTATCATTAGAACTCTGTGCCTTATTTACATGATCATTAGGATGTACTAGATTTTCACCCAGAATCTGATTTGCACGGTTAGCAATAACCTCATTTACATTCATATTAGATTGAGTACCACTACCCGTTTGCCAAACTGCAAGGGGAAACTGGTGATTTAACTTATTATCAAGTATCTCCTCACAAACAGTAATTATTGCTGTCCCAATTTCTTTACTTAATAATCCAAGCTCCATGTTGGTTAAAGCAGCAGCATTTTTTAATATTGCAAAAGCTCTTATTATTTCCAAAGGCATTTTTTCTGTGCCGATTTTAAAGTTTTCAAGACTTCTCTGAGTTTGTGCACCCCAAAGTTTGTCTGACTCTACTTTGATTTCTCCCATGGAATCTCGCTCCATACGATATGACATACCATCACCATTCCTTCCTTTATTTAAAATTCAAATCATTTTTGACAGAACCCATTTCAATTCACCACTCTGGATGCTATTTTGCTTTGCTTTTGCTCATACATTAATTGATCTGCATGTTCAAAAAGTTGATAAATATTTTCGTGCTCACTTGTAAAACCTGCCATACCATAACTAAATTTAAGTTTGTATGATTTTTTTTCTATATCATTATAATTATTAACATTTCTAATTAAATTTTCTATGTAAAACACAATTTTTTCCTGTTGTTTTTCTTCTATTATAATTAAGAACTCATCTCCGCCCAGGCGTATAAGCTTTTTTTTCCTTAGCACAAAGCTTTGAGTCAATAAATTTGCAAATGCCTTAATTGCCTCGTCACCCTCATGATGTCCATACTTGTCGTTAATTATCTTAAAATCATCTATATCTATGTAAATGAAAAAAAGTTTATTAACCATTTTAGCATCTATATTCTCAACATAATGATCATAGGATAAGCGATTCTCTAATCCTGTCAAACTATCTTTATGTGACTGGTCATTTAGTATAAAAATATAAGTGAACACAATAATTATTGCTGCACTATTCCATGTTACTAAATAATTAGGATATATTAACTGAACAATAGAACCTAGGGCAGGTACAATATAAAACGAACTAAATAAAATGTATTCCCAGGACGTAAACTTTTTACGATGTTTATAAATGAAATATAAATTATATATAAAATATATGTAACTCACACATGGTAAAATAAAAAACAAGTGTCCTCTTTCATATAAATTATTACTAGTTATATAAAAAATCACATTATTATTGTAGCTTGCTAAGGCTCCTAGAGCATTAATTAATAATGGAACTAGAAGTATATAATTCACTTTTATCTTTTCCTTGTGATACATATTCACCCATTCTTTACCGAATAAATATCCAACATATAAAATACTTGGTGCTACTATAAACCCAATGATATTCACTAACCTATTTAATAGCATAAATTGCTTTAAATTTGAATTATTTAACATCACACTAAATATTTCCAATATCAAACAAAGCAAGGTTAATGCCATAATCCACATATATAACATGTTGGTTGTTTTTTTTCTATTCATATTGAAATAAGCATGTCCAAATAAAATAATTAATAAAATTGATAAAGCAATGTTTATTTGGGCTTGTCCTAAAATAATCATCTTATCTTACCCCATTTTTTTATTATTTACATGTTTACTGTACATAATTATATCATAATTATTATCCTTTAAAAAGTATTATTAATATCATTAATCTGCATATTTTTAATTCCATAGCTAATTTATTCTATCAAATTATAGTATTTTAAATCTATATATTAATTTGCCTGTAAACACAATATAGAGGCTATTCCAGTTAATTACTCAACTTAGACCTCGCCTCTATAGTTTAATAAAATTTATTTAAGCCTTTAAAATTACAGTTCTATATTTAAAAAATCACTAGTAGTTGTTATTTTTATGCCTTGTTCTACACTTTTTATATTTTCTGAGTTAACATTTTTTATATTCCTTACATTCCTAAGTACCACACTGTATTCTCCAATAATACCTTGAACCTTGATATTAATAATACTTTTGTTTTTCAATGCTGTTATAGTAATTTTTTTATTTCCTTTTATATCATGCACATAAGTTTTAGCTACCTTTCCATCCATTAATTGAAATAAATGAAAACTTGGTTTTTCAGTATAATCGTATTCTGTTTTTTGATCCGTGCTGCCAAATGCGATTATTGAATTTTCTCTAGCCATCAAAGGTAATGTCATATAATTATGTTTTTCATTATGCCATTTTTCACCTTGTAATACTTCACTAGTTAAAATATTGGTCCAATTTCCACTCGGAAGGTAATATTTAACATTTCCAATTTCATTAAATATTGGTGCCACCATTAAACTGTCTCCAAGCATAAATTGCCTATCTAAAAACCCACAAGTTTCATCCTCAGTGAATTCTAATACCATAGCCCTCATCATTGGCACTCCAGACTTTGCCGTTTCGCAAGCATTTCTAAATAAATACGGCATAAGACTGCATTTAAGCGTAGTAAATTTTCTTGTTACGTCTACTGCTTCATCATCGAATATCCAAGGTACCTTGTATTCTCCACTTCCATGATACCTGCTATGAGAAGATAATAATCCTAGCTGTGTCCAACGTTTATAAATATCTGCTGTAGTTCCATTTTCAAAACCACCAATATCATGGCTCCAAAATCCAAATCCTGATAATGTTAATGATAATCCACCTCTTAAAGATTCAGCCATAGACGCATAGCTGGACATGCAGTCTCCACCCCAATGGACTGGGAATTTTTGTCCTCCCACCGTTGCCGATCTAGCAAATACTACTGCATTTTCCTTGCCAAGCTTTTTCTCTAAAATCTCAAATACAGTTTTATTATAAATATAGGTATAAAAATTGTGCATTTTTTTAGGATCGGAACCATCAAAATAAACTACATCTAAAGGTATCCTCTCACCAAAATCAGTTTTAAAAGCATCTATACCCATATCAATAAGTTTTTCTAAATATGATTGAAACCAACTGCGAGCAGCTGGATTTGTGAAATCAACTATACCCATGCCTGCTTGCCACAAATCCCACTGCCATACCTCTCCATTTGTTTTCTTTAATAGATATCCTTTTTCTGCTGCCTCATCAAACAATGATGATTTCTGCGCTATATACGGATTTATCCAAACACAAGTCCTTAGACCCTTTGCCTTTATTCTACTTATCATTTGCTTAGGATTTTTAAACTTCCGTTCATCCCATTTGAAATTGCACCATTCAAACTCTTTCATCCAGAAACAATCAAAATGAAATACACTAAGTGGTATATGCCTTTCTTGCATTCCATCAATAAAGCCGTTAACTGTTTTTTCGTCATAGTCTGTTAAGAACGAAGTTGATAACCATAATCCAAATGTCCATGCTGGTGGAAGTGCAGGTTTCCCTGTTAAATCCGTGTATTTTTTAAGAACGTCTTTCATAGTTGGTCCATTTATTATAAAATATTCTATACATTCTCCTTCAACCGAAAATTGTACTCTTGAAACTTTTTCTGACGCAATCTCAAAAGAAACCTTTTCTGGATGATTTACAAAAACGCCATAACCTTTATTACTAATATAAAATGGAATGTTTTTATAGGTTTGCTCACTTCCAGTTCCTCCGTCCTTATTCCATATATCAACAACCTGACCATTCTTTATAAATGGAGTAAATCTCTCTCCAAGACCATATATTAGTTCTCCCACATCTAAGGTAAGCTCATCCTTTACATACTTTTCACCTTTATCTGTTGTTACGTGTGCCATTGCTTTTAATCCACTTGAAGTTAAGCTCTTATCTTTATTAAAAAATTTTATTTCGAAATTTTCTTTTTCTATTTCTACATTTAAATTTCCTGTAGACACAATTATTTTATCTTGTGATACTTTAGTGATTATATCAACTTTTTTATCACTTATTTCAAATTCAGGTCCTGTTTTAACCGTGCCTTTATTATGATACATTTTAACTCTTACTATATCTTCCTGGGGAGAAGATAACTTTACTGTTAGCATTCCACCATCTAAGGTATTACCTCTGTTTTTTATTTTAGTGGATGGTGCAAAAATAGTAATTTCCTTATTAGTTATATCCCAATCATAAGCTTGAGTAGGATTTATCATTGAATAACCTTCTTTATTTAACCAATAACCATTTGTAAATTTCATTTATCTCCATCTTCTTTCTCTTTAAAATTTCTACCGAGCAGTAGCAATATATTTTATTTGATTGATCCTGCGGTAATTCCTCCAATAATATTTCTTTGAAATACCATATAAACAATAATTATAGGCACCATAGAAGCTATATAAAGTGCAAACATAGGTCCATAGTTCATCTGATTTGCTGAAACATAATTATATTGAAATAGTGGAATAGTCCACTGTGCATTGTCTCCTCCAAGTATAAGGAAAGGCAATAAAAAATCATTCCAAATCCACAATGCATTTAATATTATGATAGTAGCATTTATAGGCTTTAGAAGAGGGAATACCACACTTACATAAGTTTTTAACTTTCCGCAGCCGTCAATAGCTGCTGCTTCCTCTAGTTCTATTGGTAAATTTGCCTTCATATAACCTATATACAAAAACATGGTTTGCGGAACTGCAAGGGCCACATATATAAATATAAGTCCTAGCTTATTCATAGCATGTAGCCTGGCAGCTACTGTAGTAAGTGGAAGCATAAAAACTTGAAATGGAACAAATAATCCTAAAAGACATACATAATGTATCACTTTGAAAAATTTACTACTCTTATTTCTTACTATGGCATAAGAACCAAGTGGAACGAACAACACTATAAGAATCACAGAAAGTACTGTCATTTCCACAGAATTAAGAAAATATCCACTAAAGCCTGAGCTGAAAACAGTTTTGTAGTTTTGAGTTAGCAAATGTTTGGGAAAACTAAAAAAATTGGCGATAGTATCCTGTCCTGTTTTAAAAGAGCCGATTAAAGTTAAATATATAGGTATACATATCAAACATAAAGCACCAATTATCAATATAATATAAGTTAATGCATTGATTTTAACATTTTTATTATTGTTTTTCATTGCTCCACCTCATATTTACTTGAAATTTTAATCTGAATAATTGAAATAACAATTATAACAACAAATAAAAGTGTTCCCATAGAATTGGCATATCCAAATCTAAAACTGTTTATTGCATCATTGTATAAAAGCAAACCTATGGACTGTGTTCCAAGGCTACCATAAGTTAATGCAATAATCTGATCAAAAGCAAGCAATCCAGATTTTAAAGCTAAAATAAATACAAGACTAAGAGATGGTAATAAATATGGGAATTTAATTTTGAAAAACACTTGAGCGGGAGTTGCACCATCAATTGAAGCTGCTTCAATTACATCCCTTGGAACGCTCATAAGTCCCGTCAAAAATAGAAGTATTGGTAATGCAACCCCCTGCCAAAGCATTACAAATGCAATTGCAATAAATGCACCTGTATGGTTTGAAAGTGGATTTAGCTTTAAGGAGTTTATATTTAGTGAATTACCAATCTGAGGAATTCCATATTGAAATATTTGGCTAAAAATCAAACTTACAGTTATACCACTTAGTACTGCTGGGAAAAAATAGACTGTTCTAAAAAAACCGTTACCTCTTATTTTTCTCTCCAAAAGAACCGCAATCCCAACTCCTATTACTACTTCAAAAGATATAAGAACTGCAGCAAGTTCTATAGTGAACGATGTGCTTTGTAAAAATACTTTATCTGAAAATAAATTTATATAATTTTTTAAAAATATAAAGTGTTTTATTTTAGATATTCCGTCCCAACTTGTAAAACTAATAAGGATACCTTGGACCATAGGATACATAAAAAATACTAAATACAATATCATCATTGGTGCTATAAATACGTATTTCCAATATTTATTTATAAACCTTCCAATCCAATTATCATCAACTGACTTCATTTACTCTCCCCCTCAATAATTCCTCTAATTTTCATTTGACATCTGTTTTTCCACATCAAAATACTGATTTAAACTATTATATAAATTACTTTTACTTTTAGTTTTTAGAAAATCTATAGTAAGCGTCTGTATTTGTGTTTCACCTTGTTTCCAATATTGATGAATCCAAGGTACATGATGCTTAGAATCCATAAACAAATTTGTTATACCCTGAAGTTCTGGCGTTTTGCCTGCGGTTTGAATTCCCTTAACAGTAGTTTTATTTCCATCAACATTATAATATTTTTGGTATACACTAGATTTTGTGAGATAGGCTAAAAAAGCAGTTACTGCTTTCATATTTTTAGGGTTTTTACTCACAGATAACGATAAATCCGCAGTAGAAATTATTGTCTGGTTATTAGGCGTAGTCCCGGGAAATGCCATTGTCCTTATACTGTCCTTTGGATTTGCCTGTCTTATTAATGGCAAAGAAAAAGTTCCAGCTGGAAAAATAAGACCTTGCTCTTTAACTAAAGAAGTTATGGAATCTGCTGCTTTAGCTGTACCATAGTTATTTTGTGAATTATTTGCAACAAAGGTAAGGATATCAGATACTTTATTAAAAGCTGAATCATATCCATTTGACTCCATTGTAGATAATTTCTTGCCATTCACTGTTAATTCATATTTTCCAACTTGCCCTTTTGGAGAATTTAGAAAATATTTATTTGTATTAGCCATGCCTCCTAAGACCTGTTGCCAAAGTGCCTCGTGTAGTCCATGAATTAGATAAGGATCAGAACCGCTTAAATTAAATAGTGATAAGTTGTTAATACCTGTTTTTTTATCTGCTACTACTTTGGCAGCTAACCTTTTCATATCATCCCAAGTTTTTGGTAAATAGTCTCCATTTTTATCAACATCTTTTTCTGTTTTACCATATAGATCTGGCTTATCATATCCATACTTATGAAATAAAGTAGCATTATAATAAAATGCTTCTGCTGAAAAACTAAAAGGTATTGTATAATAGTGTTCCTTACCACTTTTATCCTTAACTCCATACATATTTAGAGCTGTTTTATCTATTTTATTTAGAGCTGGCAGATCAGTAATATCTTTAAGCTTTCCTTCATTAAGAAATATATTGTAGGCAGTTTGCCCTGGATAAACTTGAAATATATCTGGAGCAATATCATTTCTAACACGATCATTTATTATGGTTGCTGGGTTTGAAGGTGATTCAACCTTTACCTTATATCCAGTTTGTTTTTGAAAATCAGAGGCTATTTGGTTAAAGGTATCTAGCATTTCAAACTTTTCAACAAAAAAATCAACATCATAATTATTACTAGCCGTATTAATACATCCAACATTTACAAAACACATACAGACAATGACACCTAGCAGACATAATTTTTTCATCAATTTTATTTTCATTTTTCCCCTCCTAAATGAATAATTGTGATATTTTTAAGCATTAATTTTGTTTTTCATAATTGGCTTCTTGCATTTTAATCCAAAGTTTCTTTATAAAATGAGTTTAAAAAGTATTTATAGTTTTAGTTTTGCAAATTAAGGAAACGATTACATTGAAATTACGATATTTGAGAACATAAGTATTTTTCGGCTTGTACATTGTGAAATTAGATAAGTGAATTATTTTTTATTATTTAACGCCCCTTATATTTTTTCATTTATAATAATATTATAATGCCAAACAAAATGTTTTTCAATATATATTATAAAGCCATTTTATAAAGTTTCCCTAGATTAAACCTTAGTAATTGTTAATAGAAATTTCATTGACAAAATTATGGTAAAATATTAATCTTAAAGTAATAATGTTTGTATTATATATAATTTTCAATAATACAATACAACATAGTAAAGATAATAGGAGGTGAAACGAAACTCTAATTTGAGTTTTGGAATAAATATGAAAATAGCCAAGGGACTTGAAATGCTTGAGATTCATGGTAGCATGTTTGGAAATCCTGGAGTTTTTCATCCCACTCTAATTTGGGATGATTCAGAAGTTGTACTTGTTGACACTGGACTACCTGGTCAGCTGGAACTAATACGTGAAGCTGTAGAAAAAGCAGGTGTTTCTTTTGACAACATAAGCAAAATAATTATTACTCACCAAGATATGGACCATATTGGAAGCCTATCAGCAATAGTTAGAAATTCAATCAGAGATGTAGAGGTTTTTTCACATGAAATTGAAAAACCATATATACAAGGAGATTTAACACCTATAAAAATGACTCCGCAGCTAATTGCTCAGCAAGAAATTATGTTAAATAAGCTTCCGGAAGAAAAACGTAATGAGATAAGAAAAATATTTTCTAATTTATCAGCTAAAGTAGATATTACTGTTGAAGATGGACAACTTCTTCCATTCTCCGGAGGCATAGAGGTGATATTTACTCCAGGTCATACACCAGGACATATATCCCTCTATCTAAAAAAGTACAAAACTCTGATAACTGGAGATGCTCTAAATGTTATTGAAGGTAAATTATGCGGTCCTAACCCTCAATTTACAAGTAATATGGAGGAAGCTGTGGCATCACTAAAAAAGCTTTCCCAATATGATATAGAAACTGTAATATGTTATCATGGTGGCGTTTATAGTGATGATGCTAATAATCGAATAAAAGAATTATTCTCTGTTTAATTATTTTATTCAAGTTTTCCATTTATCAAAATATCAATAAATATTTTTGCTAAATCTGGATCAAACTGAGTGCCAGAATTTTTTATTATTTCGTTAATGGCATCTTGTTTTAACATTCCTTTTCTATAAGCTCGGTCTTCTGTCATAGCATCATATGAATCTGTAAGGGCAAGTATACGTGAAAGCAGTGGTATGTTTTCGCCACTTAGCCCTTGTGGATAACCTTTTCCATCGAAACGTTCATGATGTGTAAGAATATAATTTGCAACAGGCATTAATTCTTGAGATGCCATAGCAATTCTATAACCAACTTCAGAATGTTTTTTCATCTCAATCCATTCCAAATCAGTCAATTTCCCCGGTTTATTTAAAATTTGATCATCAACACCGATTTTCCCAATATCGTGTAGCATACAAAATAACTCTAACGTATCTAATTGTTCATCTGTTAGGCCAATGGCATTTCCTATTGCTTTTGAAAGTTTTATAAGCCTTTTAGCATGTTCTTCCGTTTCTTGGCTTTTTGCAAATAATGCACTTTGCATAGATGATATTATTGAACTATGAAAACTTCTACTTTCTAAAAGTTTTCTGTTATACATATGATCTTCAGCAAGCTTAAATATACTATCAAGTGATTCGTTTATATCTGTCTTTGTTGCCGATCCTAAGGAAATACTTATATGATATAAGTCTCCAACCATTTTTTTATTATATTCTTCACATGCTAATTTAACCTTTTTAATAATTCTATCTGCAACTTCACTAGATGTTTTAGGCAACAATATATTGAATTCATCTCCACCAATTCTTGCTATAATATCACTTTTACGACAATTTTTCTCTAATATTTTTGCTATAGTCACTAGAAGTTTATCCCCTTGAGCATGTCCTAAAGAATCATTTATTATTTTTAATCCATTGATATCTCCCGCAATTACAGACATTGGTAGATTAGTTTCAGTATCAAAACCTTCTTTTTCATTTTGGAAAAATGTTCGGTTATATAATCCTGTTAAACTATCATGATAACTTAGGTGTAAAATTTTCTCTTCTCGCTTTTTTCGTTCAGTAATATCATGATAATTTATCAATATTCCTTTTATATTAGAATCTTTCATCAAATTAACGGCAGTTACTTCTATATATTTAATCTCGCCATTTTCCATTATATACCTAGTCTCCATGTTTTTTTTCAATTTCGGAGTTTTAATAACACTTTCAATTTTCCCTTTAATACTCTTCACATCTTCAGGGTGAATTCTATCCCATAATAGTTTATTATAAATGTCCTTTGAAGTAACTCCTAACCTTTCCTTCAAATTGGGACTATTATATTTAATAATTCCGTTTTCATCTATAATTATTATAACATCAGATATATTGGCTATCACCGCTTTATGCTTAATCTCACTTGCCGCAAATAATTTTTTTGACTTTTTAATGAGTCTAGTTTGATTTTCTAATCCACTGTATATTGTATTCATCAATGTAAGCAACGCAATTCCACATGCTTGAGCAGTTACTACATTAATAATCCATACCTCTTTATAAGTTTCCATCCCTGTCCCATAAAAATATCCGTTCATTAATAATACAGTTAACACTATAAAAATTATTATATTAATAGTCAAAAACTTCAAAATTTCTTTTTTTTCCAGTAAACATCCTGCAAGAATCAATGAAAAAAACACACAAATCATACCACCACCCATTAAACCTGTGGTAATTAGTAATAATAAACTTATTAAATATAATGCTAAATTAATAAAAATTTTTCGGAATTTTATTCTCAAAGATTTTCGAGTGACAACTATTACAATTATAATGTACATTAGAATTTCAACTACTCCATATATTGCTTTTCCCTTGCTGTAAAACATATATGAACCATAAATCATTAATATAGCACCAAAGGTAATTATAGCTTCAGATATAATTAGAAAAATCCTATTTTTCCAATATTTTAGTGTATCCTTATTTGATATTATATGGTCATCTTGAAGTAATATTTTATTAAAAAACCCTCTGGCCTTTTCTATAATCATATTGCCCATATTTTTACACCTCCGCTATTTTCATCAGTATATTACATATGTCGATGAAATACAACATTAAAACTTATATTCTTACATTTTGTGCTAAAATAAAATTCAATTGTTTTTCAAACTTGATTTTTAATCAAAAAACATAGAAGCTTGTTCCCATTAATTATCTTCATGGGATTAGCTTCTATACTTTAAAATATTGATTTTATATGAGGTTCTTACCGTTACTTGCAATTACTTCAGTACATTCGTAGGTATCTTTATTTCTACACATTAAACTTATTAGTTACATCTGTTAATACTTGAGCGGTTTCTGCTTGGCTTTGAGCAACTTTTGCTACTTCTGAAATAACATGAGTTATTTCATCTATATTATTAAGTATATCTTCAGTGTTAGTTGCAGATTCATTAGTTGTGGCTGATAGGTTTTCTATGGCAGCATTTGCTCCATCTATAACTTTTTTCATTTGTTTTGATGAAGTAGATATTCCACTTGCCATATTATTAATAAATTCTGCGTCCTCCTCATATTGAACACCTGTAGTCATCAATAATTCATAACTTGGTTTTACACCAGTATCAAGGTATTCCAAAACCTCTTTACCACTATTTGACAAGTTGTCAAATGCCACCTGAATTTTGCTCACCATACTCTGAATATTTGCTACGGCTTGTGATGATTGTTCTGCAAGGCTTCTTACTTCATCTGCAACTACTGCAAATCCTTTACCCATTTCTCCAGCACGAGCCGCTTCAATGGCAGCATTTAATGCAAGTAAGTTTGTTTGTTCAGCTATTGCTCCAATAGAATCTGCCATAATAGTAACATCTTTAACAATTTTCCCATCAGCTATAGCCTTTAATATATTGGTACGATTCTTTTCATATATTATAGTTCCTTGCTCTATATTTATAGTTGCTTTTTCTTTTATTTCTACTGCCCTTTTCTTAATTTCAACTGCAGATTTAAGACTTTCCTCCGCTTTATTAATTAAATCTAATGTGGTATTACCTATTTCTTGCGTTGATGCATTAATTTCTTCAGTTGTAGCATTTAGATTCTGAATTCCCTTATTTACCTGCTTAGTAGATTCATTAACCATATCCATTTTTGAAGAAACTTCTTCAGTTGTTGCAGATAACTCTTCACTAGCTGCACTAATATCTCCAGAGCCGTTCATTATCTCTGATATAAGAAGTTTCATATGATCTTTTGCATT
>Ga0255362_1000125_pt1 | contig 19851 bp, 22 predicted proteins | sample GFST75r2metaG_FD_186000 | JGI IMG/M metagenome (GOLD analysis project Ga0255362, IMG submission 186000)
TTCATACTACCTCCAATAATAGTTTCTGAATTGAGAGTTGTGGGTTAAGGAGATTAAATTTCTCTCCATATTTATTTTCTAAATAATTTAGAATTAAACAAGAAAAAAATGGATGAAATATATAAAATATTTATAAAAAAGATTAAATTATTCTCTCTTATTTTTAAGCATTCTAAAAGATTAAGATTTTTGAAAACACATTATCATTGTTTTTATTTAGAATTTAAAATAATAATCTACAAAAAAACAAAATTCTATTTTTTTCTAAAGTGTCAAATTCATTTAAAAAAAAATAAAAAAGAAGGAATTTATTTCCTTTTTTTAGAATGGTAATGTTATGTATGTACCTTCTAAAGTGTAGGTATTGAGGTTCCAGTTGGTAATTGTACCAAAAGTGTTTGCTGTGCTGATTGTATCTGCGTAGTACCATTGACCATTCACGTATAGTTGAGCCCAGACATGTCCGTACCATCCATCTGAGAAGTCACAGTATCCTTGTTGATATCTAGCTGGTATTCCGGCCGCTCTTGCTAGTGCAACCACTAAATTGGAATGATCACAACAGTTTCCTGTTCCCGCGCTTAATGTTCCTACTGCACCGTATTTTGTGTTGTAGTAGAAAGAATATGTTATGTTATCCCGTACCCAGTCAAAGATAGCTACTGCCTTACTGTAAGGTGTGGTTAAACCAGCAGTAATTTTATTTGCTAATGCTATTATTGTGGGGTTGTTGGATTGTGCGTTAGTGGTGGGTTGTAAGTATGGTAGCAATGATGCTGGTATTGTTGTTGAACTGCTGCCTTCTGATGATGCACTGTTTTTGGTGACTGTTGACCAAGGTTCTACTGATACATAATTGGGTAGTCTATTATTGGTGCCTTCGAAGTTCAATATTTTACTGAAGGTGTAGACTAAGTTTTCATAACTGATTTTTCCGAGTGAAGTGGTTATGTAACTTGGTGCTTTTCCAGTTGAACTTACGGTTGTTTCAATGCTTTTTGCTAAACTTAGGTACTCTGATTTAAGAATGTCTCCAGTTTTAAGGGTTTCTGCAGGATTGGTTGTATTTTGTACTGTTTTAAGGGTTACTGGTGTGTTTATTTTGCTGTTGTAGTTTAATAAGTCATTGACCAATAATTGTAGGAATTCTGGCATAGTGACTTGAGTGTTAACGATTGTCACATAACTAGGTAGTCTGTTGTTGGTTTGCACAAAAGTCTGTACAAGAGCTGCTGCATCGGTGATCTGTGCGTTGGTGAATGTTTTCTGGGTAGTTGTTGTTACTGTGCTTGTACTTTGAGCGGATCCGGCTGCTATATTTTTTGAGCTAGAATTCGCTGTTGCAGTTTTAACTTGATTATTTGTGGTGTTTACTTGGGGGTTGGTTGTTTCTGATATGTTTGTTGTTGGTGTTGAGTTCTGTTGTGTCATGTGTACTAAATTATTTGTAGTACTCGTGTTTGTTTGACTAGAAGTTCCATTTGTAATGTTTGTTGTCGCAAAGGCTGTGCCTGCGCTAAAAGGCAGTGCTATGGCAAATAGCAATAGCACTGTCATAATCGATTTTCTCTTAATTATACCGCCTCCATGTCCTAAAGGTTCAAAAAAAGTTTGTTTTGAACCTTTGAGGACCTAGCCAACTATAACTTAACGATCACTTATAAAGGTTACGGAAAAAACTTGTAAAAAAAAGTCCCCTAACGCTTCTTTTTGGGTTTAAACTAGAATTAAAAGTTTTTAAGATAATGGATGATGAATATTTTTTATCTTTTCTACATTTTAGTGATTGAATCTTTAATTAATCTTATTTATCTAATATTTATCTCTTTTAAGCTTTATAATATTCGAATTTTCTATTTAATTCATCCATTAATTGATATTTACACTAATTTATTGCTAATATTTTAATAAAACATTAATTTTAATAAAAGATACTTTTTGAAGGTTTAAAAATTTATTAGATAGTTTAAAACTTCTTAAAAAATAAATTTTAATACAAATAAAGTTAAATTTAATTAAAACTCTTATTTAATCACTATTCCACATTTAAATACAATAACAAATATTTTAACTATTTTTCAAAAAATTCATTAATAATAAACATTTAACAAAGGAGTATAAGGTTACATAGATGATAAAAATGAAATGCGAAAACTGTGGAGGTCAAATTAGGAAGGGCGATATTTACTGTTCCACTTGTGGAATGGAAGTATTATCATCAAAATATAAGCCTCTGCAGAAAAAATATATGAGTGAAGATTACAGTAATGAAGAACACGATCACGATAGAAATGATGATTATTACGAGCCGGAAACAACCGAATATGAAGGTAACTATAATGGTTATTATGAAGAAACTAAACGTTCAAGTGGGTGGCTTCCAATAATTCTTTTTCTAGTACTTATCCTTATGATAGGATTTGTAATGGGACTCATAATGTTCACAAGTAACATCACTACACCATAATATAAAAAAAATATATTTGGGCTAGAATTTCATTAAATACTTAAATTGCTTTTTTTAAATTAAATTAAGGAGAGTCTTAGCTCCGGAAATAACTTAAACATATAAAAAATAATATTTATAAATTTAATAAAGGTTATTTATTATGAAATGATTCAAAAAAATAATAATAAATGGATTATAATATAAATAAGTGAGTTTTATTAATTAGATTTACTAGTTTTTAAGCGATCTAACTCTTCTTCATTTTCTTCTAAAAGTTTTTTGAGAATCAACCCCTTAATTTCCAATGTCTCCAAATCAGCAGGATCTATATTGAGTGCTTTATTCAAGCTTTCTAATGCTTCATAAGGTTTATCAAGCAAAGAAAATGCTGTAGCCATACCTTTCCATGCCAATGCATTTTGAGGATCTAGCCTAGCCATACTTTCGTAAGCTTCCAAGGCTTCCAAATATTTACCATCCTCAAAAAATTTCTCAGCTGTTTTTTTCCAATAACTTATATTTTCTACTTTTTCTTTCTCAGTCACTATTAACACCTGTTCTTAAAAATAAATTCAGATTATTTTAAACTGAATTAAAACCCTATAAAATAATTTCTATCATTTATTTTAAATAAGCTTTTAGATTGCTTTTAAATCATTTTTTAGTTTATTCATAGTGAAATCAATGGCTTCTTGCATTTTTTCACTCTTAGGGCCAGCACCTTGAGCAAGCGTTGGTTTACCTCCTCCCCCCCCACCTAAAATTTTAGCTGCTTCTTCTATTAATTCATTAATTTTTATATTATTTTTAAGAGCTTTAATTGATGCTGCTCCAACTATTTTCCCATCATTGTTTCCAATAATAACTAAATCAACTTTTCCCGAGATTTCAATGAGTTCTGTAGCTATTTTTATGAGTTCTCCCATATCTGCTTCTACTATTTTATTTAAAATCAATAAATTATTAATTTCTTCAGCTCCATCAATCATATTCGCAATTTTAAGAGATGCAATTTGTCTTTTAAGCTTATTAATTTCATTTCTATAAGATTTCCACTCATTAAAGAATCTATCACATGTTTTGGGCAATTGTTCAACGTCCACTTTAAAAATGCCTGCGCTTTCTTTTAAGATATTTTCAGTATTTTGTACTGCTTTAATTGCTGCATCACCGGCTGAGAATTCAATCCGTTCTACACCATCCTGGATTCTTTCAGTTTTTATAATCTTAATTAGACCTACATCACCTGTTTTATTACAGTGAGTTCCTGCACATGCTTGGACATCAGTGCCATCGATTTCTACGGTTCTTATATTCATTCCGGGTACTATTCCTCCTTGATATAAAATAAATCCATATTTCTTCTCAGCAACGGTTCTATCCATCCAAAATGTGCTTATTCCAATATTATCCATTACAAGTTTATTTGCAAGATTTTCAATTTCTAGGAGTTCCCCAGGGTTTATTCTTTTATAATGTGATATGTCAATTCTTGATTTTTTAACCCCTTTTTGGGCTCCGGCTTGCCATATATGATCTCCAAGAATTCGCCTTGCAGAGGATATGATTAAGTGAGTTGCAGTATGATTTCTAGTTAAAGCCTTTCTTCGAGTGAGATCTATGTGGCCTTCTATTATTTGACCCTGGAATGGATGTACTCTTTTAATATCTCGTTCATTTACTCTGTGTAACACTGTATCTTCAATTTTTTCAGCGTGTAGAACATTTATTTTTTCGCCACTAATTTCTAAATATCCAACATCTGATGGTTGACCACCACCTTCTGGATAGAAGAGTGTCTGATCTAATATTACATTATTTTCGTAGATTCCAATTACATGGGCTTTAAACTCGGTTTCAAATGGATTTTTATAAAATAAAAGCTCTGTGGCTGGGAAATCAATATTTATTTCCGGTTTTTCTTCTTGTACTTCTTCAGAATGTTCCGCTGCTACTAATGTGTAAAAATTATCTGGGATTGTTGAATTAAAATTATTTTTTTTGGAAATCTCATTTATTGTTTCAGGTGGAATTCCATGGGAATCATAAAGTTTTATAAGAGTATCTAGAGGTATTTCATTTTTTTTATCTTTTTTAAGATTTTTTATCATTTTTTGAACTAATTTCTTGCCTTTTGAAATTGTTTTATAATATCTTTCATTTTCTAAATTGATAATAGAATTAATATGATGTTGATGTTGCTTGATTTCAGGGTATGTTTTTGATAAGAATTCGAGTTGTATTCTCATTATATCAGTTAATGATTCCTCTAAATCAAGGTCTTTTATGAATCTGATGGTTCTTCTTAAAATTAGTCTAGCTAGATATCCATCCTTTATATTAGATGGTATAATTCCATCGGCTAACATGAATCCTAGGCATCTGGTATGATCTGCAATAATATAGATGGATTCCATTGGTTCTGTGGCTTTTTTAAGTTCATCTACTGATAGATTTAATCTTTCAGCAACTTTCATCCGAAGAATTTTTAGATCAGCGATGTCTTTAATATCCATCATACCTGCTACTCGGGCATTTTCAGCTAGTATATGTTCATTAAATTCAACATTTGCTAATTCTTTAAGTTCATTTATGACAGGACCGAAGGAGGAATCGTATGCGGTAGGTGTTCCCTGAGATATCCAAGCAAATCTTTCAAGGCCGTAACCAGTGTCTACAATTTTAAGAGGTATTTCTTTTAGTCCAGTAGGTGTGGTGCGGTATTTGATGAAAACTAATGTGGCTAGCTCCACACCCCGTACACATATCTCATAACATGGTCCCGCATTTCCTCCACCTTCCCACCATGATTCTATGAAACTAATTTCTTCAGGGTTTATTCCAATGTGATCTATGAAATCATGACAGTATTTGATTGTTCCATCTTCCCAGTACACCTTTTTTTCTTTAGTATTGAATGCATGATGTCCACCCATAGTGAAGCATGTCATATGTCTACCGGTTCTGCCTACGTTATCAACATCATTGAGTCTTATGGATGGCTGAGATACTACCAATGGATTGGCTGGAGGCTCAACTATTCCCGAAGTTACCCATGGTTGGAAGTTGTAAATAGATGCTCCAACTAAAAAAACATCGTCCCTCCATCGTTTAGCTAATACGGGATATCTTTTAATGGGTGTGTGTCCATTTTTTTCAAAGAATTTTGTGAAGATTTTTTGGATAGTGAAGAGATCATATTTTCTAGTGGTTGCTGGATTGCCGATGAATTCGTATTTATCACAAGGAGCGTCTCCACAGGTTTGTTTATCACCTATGCTCCAAAAATCTTTCCCACATGTTTTGCATGTCTTTTTACTATATCCCAATTCTTCAAGCTGGTTTAACATAATAATCATCAAATAATTTTCTTTGAACTTATATATAGTTAATAAAATAGCTGTAATTAAGATTCGAATAACCTAGAATTATTAAATATTATATAATTCATTATATAAAAATTATATAAAACCAAAATAGAAAATTAGTAATTAAATCAATTTTTTCTTAATTTAATTCTCTAAAATTAAGCATAAATTAACTAAATAATATAACTAAGCTAAAAATTACAAAAAAAGAAGATTTATTAATTAACAGTTATTTAAATTTGAATTCTAAAAAAAAAGTGGAATAAGAAAATAAAACTTCTGAAAAAAGGAAAAGAAATTTTAAGAAAAAATTATCCGAAGAGAGCACCTAAACCTGCTGCAGCTTCCTCTTCTTTTTCTTCTTCAGATTCTTCCTCTTCTTCTTCCTCTTCTTCCTCAGGTGCCTTTTCTGCTGTAGTTGCAGATGCCGCTGCGGGTGCTGCTGCTGTTAAAGCAGTTTTTTCAATTGCTTCGTCAATGTCTACGTCTTCCAGGGCTGCAATTAATGCCTTAACTCTAGCATCGTTAACTTCTGCTTCTGCTGCTTTTAAAACCTTATTCACGTTTTCTTCGTTAATCTCTTGACCAGTTGTGTGCAATAACATTGCTGTGTATACGTACTCCATAAGATCACCTCAAATTTCTCTCTAATACTAATTTAATTTCTATACTTAATTAATTTAAAATACTGGAATTCTACATGTTATGTTTTTTTTATAAAATTACAAAAATTTTTTTTTTAAATTTGAATTGGATTTTTATAAAATGTTAGCCGAAGAGAGCACCTAAACCTGCTGCGGCTTCTTCTTCTTTTTCTTCTTCAGATTCTTCCTCTTCTTCTTCCTCTTCTTCCTCAGGCTCTTCTTCTACATGGGTTTCAGTTTGAACAGAACGTGAACTGAGTTTTTGACGAAGTTCATCATCTAAAGCATCAACATTATGAATCGCAATTTCCGAAGCCAACGCTAACATTTGGGAATAAGCCAAAGATAACAATATATCTCGTGTTTTATTCGTTAATATTTCTGCATTAATCGCTAAATTCAATGATTTAATAGTAGCATTCTGCAATAATATAGGTAGTGATTCCCTATTAAATATCATAGCATTAACCGATAAATTCAGAGCCTGAGTAAAAGCTTTTTGAACATCTGAAAATGTCTTCTCAGGATCAAGAGTTAAAAGATCAGATGTGTAAATAGTTTGATCTTCATAAGCAGCCTTGAGATCTATTCCCACTTCCATGGGATAAATTTCTAGACGAGATAATATACTAGCTATGCTTTTGGAGATCTCCTCCCCAGCGGCAACTACGGTTTTATCTTTATTTATAACTATTTTTCCTTTATCAATCTTAGCTTGGATACCTATCTTTTGAAGTTCTCCTAACATAGGGCCAGGTTTAAAAGCAGTATCACCTTTAGGAACCACTATGTCCAAAGAAGCTATGTTCCCAGCTTTGGCAGGAGCTTGTGTTTTGCTTTTCTCTAAGATCTTGAATAGTTTAAATGGATTCATATCCGTAAAGATTAAAGCAGGTTGTCCTTCCATATGATCTTCCAGGAATTCTATATTCAATTTTAATTTTTTAGAATCATTCAAAGCAAGGTTCATTAGAGTTTTCCTGGACATTTTAACCGTTGCACTATCCTTTAAGGTTCTACGCATCTTCTGAAGTTGTGGTGCCGGAATATCTGCCAAGTTAGCTATACCCACTACTTTATGAGTTTCTATTAAACCTTTAAGGTCTTTAACTTCATCTTTTTTCCAATTAGCAACGTGAGCCATTTTAAATCACCTTCACTACTGGACCCATACTAGTTTTTACATACATGGATTTAATCTGATTTCTGCCTTTCTCCAAATTCCTATCCAATATTCCCAGTACAGCTTCTATATTCTCAGCAATCATTTCATCATCCATTTCATGTGATCCTACCATAGCTTGGATGACTGGTTGATCTTTAATCCTTATTTTAACAGTACTTTTCAGTCTTTCCAATATAGGGTCTGGTTTTGCACTGGCGGGAACTGGTTTAGGCATTTTTTTTCTAGGCCCTAACACAGGTCCTAGGAATCTACCTACTAAGGGCATTAAATCGGCTTGTGCCACGAAAAAATTGTATTGATTAGCGATTTTCTTGGCATCTTTCCTGTTTTTACCCATATCTTCTAGTTCAGATTTGGTAATTACCAGATCTGCACCGGCATTTTTGGCTTGGACCGCTAGTTCCCCATCTGCTATAAAGGCGATTTTAACTTCTTTTCCTCGTCCTTTAGGGAGAAAAACTTCTTCATCTATACGATTTTCTGGCTTTTTAACGTCTAAATCCTTGATGTTAATTACTACATCTACGGATTGTGTGAAGTTTCTAGGCTTTGATTCATCTTTAGCCTTCTTCACTGCTTCCAATATCTCTTGTTTCATCTAATTCCTCCATGAACTTTTAAACTAATGAAAAGTTCACTATGACGTTGGTTTTCTGTTTCTTACCATTTTTATTTAAATTAAATATTATTCATATGATTATAAATAAAGATTATCTGTTCTAATAAAGTTTTATTAAATTAATCAAGTTTAAAATTTTATTGTACTAATGTATCATCATACATACCTTGATCTATCTCTCGCTGCACTTCTCTTGGGTCTTTTCCTTCAACAGTTATCCCCATACTTACACATGTTCCTATAACTTCTTTAGCAGCATTCTTGTAGTCATTTGAAAGTAGAGCATCAAATTTCATTTTAGCAATTTTCAGTGCTTGTTCAACTTTTAAATCAGCCACCTTATCCTGTCCAGGATCTTGGGATCCTTTCTCGATTTTAAGTTCTTCCATAATCAAAGCGGTGGTGGGTGGTGTGCCTACTTTTACTTCAAACTCTTTAGTACCTATATCCACTATAATTTTAACTGGAACTTTCATTCCATCAAAATCTGCGGTTTTTTGGTTTATTTGTTCCACTACTTGCATCATGTTAATACCCAGCGGACCGATTGCAGGACCTAATGGTGGTCCGGGGGTGGCTTTACCGCCGTCTATAAGAATTTCAACTGTTTCTGTTGCCATTTAATCTGCCTCCTTTTGTATTAATCTTATTTGGTCACCTTTGACTGTAACTGGAATGGGAACCGCAGCTTCAATGAGTTCTAAAACTACATCTTCTTTAGATTCATCAATCCTCACTACTTTGGCCTTTTCTCCTTTAAACGGTCCAGATATGAGCTCTACGATACTTCCTTTTTTAATAGAAGATATTATGGGCTCGGGGTTTAAAAAGCTTTTTACTTCTTCATATGGTATCTCACCTTCTACAGCACCTTTCATATGGGGAACTTTAAATGCGGGGTTTTGCATGTCCAGTTTGCCGGAAGACTCTACTAAAATGTAACCTCTTAAACTTTCAGGAACCAGGATCGAATTCACTTCAAGATCGCTGTTTTTAACATTTCGGGCTACAATTCTAGCCACATTTTTCTCCTGACCTACCAAGGTTCTTATTGCATAGATCAAAATATCACATACCTATAAGATTTAAATTGAATTTTTGACATTGTTTATAATTTTCTAATTTCATTTGATTTATTATCTAATTTTTTTTGAAACGAGTTTATTTTTAATAACGGAAAAGATCGATTAAATTTTCATTATAATTAATAGTTGAATTAGTAAAAAGTTATATAATATGTATTTAAATCAAAAATTTATTTAAATTAAATTTTACCTGCAAGTTGAGCTATTATGCTTATTATGAAGCCTATAACTCCTATAACTATTACTCCTAATCCAGTTATCCTGGCTACATTATAATATTCTTCCCTATCAGGTCTTTTAGCTACCTGTAGAACTCTCTGATTCAGTTTTATAAAACTGATGATGGATTCTTTGTTTAATTTCATAAAAATACCTGTTGATTATTATTCCCTAAATAGAATTAGAATTATAAAAGATTTAAAAAATGTTTATAATCTAGAGATAATTAACATTAGGTTATTACTCTAGGGATTTATAAACTTTTCCTTTCTAGGAGATGGTACAGGCTAAAGTTGAACTATAATGGGGAAATAATTAAATTATTTTTCCCTCCTTCAATGCTACTAAAGGACTTTGATTAAAAAACACCGTCTATAAATTCTTCTAAAGCTGATTCTGGAACTGAATCTTTTTGTTTTTCTTCAACATATTCTTTTTCGCCGGGTATACCAAAAATATGAGGAGATTTCACACCAGCCACTACGATAGTGGTCCGGATAGTGTTGTCTAGGTCTTCTTGGATTTGAGTACCCCAGATTATGTTGGCATCAGGGTCTAATTCATCGGCTACTATTTGCACTACCTTTTCAGCTTCGTGTAGAGTTAGATCTGAGCTTCCAGAAATGTTTATTAATGCTCCTTTTGCATTGGATATATCCAGGTCTAGAAGTGGGCTGTTTAAAGCTTCATGTACGGACTCTATGGCTCTATCGCCAGAGTCTGACTCACCCATTCCAATCATTGCCATTCCAGAGCCTTTCATTATGCTTCTGATGTCAGCGAAGTCCAAACTTACTAGGCCGGGTTTGGTTATGAGTTCAGTTATTCCTTTTACAGCTCTTCCTAAGATTTCATCAGCCACCATAAATGCTTTGTTTATAGGTAAATTAGGAGCTACCTCTAGCAACTTGTCATTGGGTATTACTATTACGGTATCTGCAGCATTTTGAAGTTTTTCAAGTCCTTTTTCAGCGTTTTCTCTTCGGCGTAATCCTTCAGCACTGAATGGCATAGTGGCTACGGCAATGGTTAAAGCACCTATTTTTTTGGCTAACTTGGAGATCACTGGTGCGGAACCGGTTCCAGTTCCCCCGCCTAATCCGAGGGTCACGAAGACCATGTCTGCTCCATCTAACTTTTGTTTTAAATGTTCTTCACTTTCTTCAGCACTTTCTTCACCTACTTCAGGTTCACCTCCAGCGCCTAGTCCTCCACAAGTATCTCTTCCAATAAGGATTTTATTATTGGCTTTTGAGTAAAAAAGGTCCTGTGCATCCGTGTTTACAGAAATAGTTCCTGCTCCTTCAATTCCTATTTCGGTTAGTCTGGAAACAGTGTTATTTCCTGCCCCTCCTGTTCCAATCACGAATATTTTAGCTCTGCTTCTCTGTATTATATCTTGAAGTTCGTTGTCTATAGGGTCATCATATGTTCTATGCTCATCAACAGCTGATTTTTCCCTTCTCTTATGGGATTCTTTTATAGTATTGTTTATAAGAGATTTCACATCTTACCCCCACATTTAATCTTATTAAACTTAATTGTGTTATTGCTAATAACTTATATTTAAAACCAACGGTTTTTTCACTGATAATTCATTACTACACAAAAATTTTTACCCATATCCTAAAAAATCTCATCAATATTTGAGCATGAAGTAATTGTGAACCTAATATTTCATTAGATTGTTATGTGGGCAATGAAGTGGATCATCAGGTAAAATTTTACTTAAGAGTTATGGTCTGGGCATAGCTATAATTTCATTTATCCGAAGATCGAAGAAGTTGCTCATGTGGGCAGGTTTCAAAACTAATGCAGTATCTACTCCATTTCCAGTGCCCCCAATAGCTATAACTTCAGAATCAGTAGGTAAGAGTCCCCCATCAGCCGCCATGATACTAATTTCTACACAGACTTTCACTCCTTGGGAAAAAAGGCGTAATGTTTCTGCTATAATTTCTACAGGAGTTACACCTTTAAATTTATTACTTATACCTCTTCCCACACCACTTAATGCATGAGAGCTAGTGTATATCTGAACTCCTTTATCTTCAAGTTCTTTCTTGTATTCAGCCTTTATTTCTAATTCATCTCCAATTTTAAACCCCGCATGATGAGTTACATTTATTATATGAACATTATCTATATTTCGAGCTAGTTCAACTCCAGATTCACCTGATGCAGAGGCTATAACAATATACTTTATATTTAGATCTTCTTTTCGAGCTTTTACTAATTCTATTATCTTATCAGTATTTTCATTTCCCGGATTTTTAAAGTAATGAATTTCTTTTCTCATTTTTAATTTCCTCCCTTAATCTTATATACAATATTAATGAATAATTAATGAATGTTTTTCAGTTGAATTACATATGATTTTTAACATTAATTTATAATAAATTAATTTGTTAACTGATATTTAAAAAATAATTTAGCCTATCATAAATCATGGGGTGATTAATAATGAATGCATTTAATTTCCTAACATTAAATCGGGAAAGAACACCTGGAACAGGTCTTACTATGATGTTAGATAAGGGGATAGGCATTATGTCTTTAAAGGATCTCCTACAAATTTCAGGTGAATATATAGATCTTGCAAAACTGGGTTGGTGCACATCTGCTATACATGACCGAGATCTAGTAAAAAAGAAAACGGAGATCTACTCTTCTTATGATGTGATTCCTTATCCTGGCGGAACATTATTCGAAATAGCTTACCTACAAAATAAAATACCACAATTTTTAGATGAAGCCCAAGAATTAGGATTTGGGGCTATTGAAATTTCAGATGGTTCTGTAAATATATCTTTAGAGAATCGAGAAAATTTGATCAATCAAGTTAAGGAGAGAGATTTCATGGTTTTAACCGAGGTGGGAAAGAAGGATCCTCAAAAGGATAGTAAATTAAAAGCTCAGGATCGTGTTAAACTCGTGAATTTTGATTTGCAGACTGGTGCAGATAAGGTTTTAATTGAAGCCCGCGAAGGTGGTAAGGGTATAGGAATTTATGATGGAGAGGGAAAAATTAAAAAAGATGACGTGGAAACAATAATAGAAAACACCGATGTAAGTAAAATAATTTGGGAAGCACCTCTTAAGGATCAGCAGACTTATTTGATACTCAAATTTGGATCCAATGTTAATTTAGGGAATATATCTCCAGAAGAAATAACAGCACTGGAAACCATGAGAAGAGGGCTTAGAGCTGATACGTTAGGAAAAGTGAACTTCAATGTATTGAAATAATAAGAATACAATTTTTTTTATTTAAGAGATATTTTGGATAATCGGCGCTCATATTATTAACTAATAATGTTTGGATAATGGTTTTTTATTCATGATGAACACTACTTAACAACTTCTCTATTACATAATAATCACATACAACCCCTGATAAACAGTTAATTATTCAATAAGCTTGTACCTAAATTTACTTTATGTTAAGTTTATATTTTACATCTAGATTACCAACGAATCTTCTCTGAATAACAAATTAAACTCTACTTAAAAAATATTTCCCCAATTTAACCATTCAACAGCTATTTTAAGAAATAAAAGATAGATTAAATAAAAATAATCATAAAATTCTTGAGAATATAAATTAAATCAGCAGATCCCAACATATTTGTTCTAAATGAAGGATTTACATACATTTAAAATTTAATGATACTCATAAAATATTTGATTCTTTAAGTTATTTTTAGTATCATCAAGCCGTATTTTCATGATTTAATTCAGTAAATTCTTCAATTATTTCATCCAGCTCCCTTAATACAGCTTGATTTCCATCATGAACAAAATTAGATTCTATATTCTCCTTGTAAACATCTAGGTTAAGCAAAAATTTCTCGAGATCCCCTTTATCAGGATCCTCGTGGAATTCTCCATAGCCTAATCTTTCAAGATGAATAGCATTAAGTATCTGTTCAAATTGTTTTTTCACGGGTATGCTAAACACTGGTTTATTTAGATAAATAGCTTCCGATATCACATTAAATCCACCGTTAGTTATCACTGCTCGTGAAGAGGCTAGAACATCAAAAAAATCTTCCTCATTAAAATTCCGGAAACTAAGATTTCCCTCTACTCCCTCTTTATAGAAGCCATAAATTATAAATTTATCATCAAATTTCTTTAATAATTCTATAAGTTTTAAATTAGAATCACTAGTCTGATATACAAGAATATGCTCTTCATTTTCAGTTTTTAATTGGAAAATCTCTTTTCTTAAAATAGGAGGGAATATTTTAACTCTTTCCGGATTAGTTAATGGGGGATAAAAAAAACTGGTAATGAGATAAATATTAGGCAACTGTATAAATGACCGTACCACACCTTCAGCCTTTAATTTATCTTTCAAATGTTTCAAAGGTACTTTGTTTTCACAATGAGTAACTACATGGGTATGATCCAGGCTTATTAATGGCACTCTTAAGATTTTGCTTAAAAGATTAGAGTAAAACTCGAAATCAGAGATTATAACATGAGGCCCAAAATCCTTAGCCACGTCATACATAGCGGTGAGATTGCTCAGCAGATCTTGGGGAAGATCTTTAATGCCGTTAAATAAGGTTTTGGTACTATTCACCTGATTGGATTCATAAACTGTGTTAAAACCTTCAATTTGATATACATTATCAAATTTCTCTGAGAGATAATGATATGCTCGGCCATGGGCAAATGTAGTAACCTCATTTTTCTCGAGCAAGTGTTTTATAATAACTCCGCTGCGTATGGCGTGACCCATTCCTTCACCACATACACCATAGAGTATTCTTTTTCTCTCTCGCAGATGTCTAACATTATAATTCAATTTTTCAGTCTCTGATCCTATATTTTCAGAATAATATATTATATCTTTAGGATAATCCATCAAATTCTTTAATCTCCCAATTCTAATCCATATTATAAATAGATTCGTTTTAATTACAGGACTACAAGTTATAAACAGGGTTTTAACTTTTTATTACATCTTAAACTGATTAATGGAATTATAATTCTATATATTCTTCATAGAGAAATTGGTGAATTCATATAAAATATTTATCTTAGCATTTATAAAATAAAATTTATAATAAATTAATAAATTTTAATACTTGCAATTTTTTAAGATAAAAATTTTCATTTAAAAATTTCAATCATAATTTTTCTAAAAAACCTAACTTTATTCAAACATTTGAGAAAATAATTATTCAATTCAAATAGAATTTAATTCTATAATTTATAATCAAAGAATTAAAGAGATCCCCTTAATGAAATCTTCTTCAAATCTTTTAAGTAACAATAAAGAATTAGACGATAGAAATCTAAACACCTATAATTCGCAGAATATCTATAATGAACAATATATGGCCATACCAATTAAAACCAATTATATAAAACCGGAAGAATCCTATGACGTGATAATTCAAAGAGCCAGTAAATTATTAAATAACGGAGATTTCCTAGTGATATCTGAAACCCCCATAGCTATTTCACAGGGAAGATTAGTCGATGAAATGGATTATAAACCTTCCATAATTTCAATTTTGATAACTGAATTATGGTCTAAATATCTTTGGGGATATATTTTAGGTCCAATTCTCAAAATAAAAAAGAGAACAATAAAAAACCTTAGAAAACTACCTAAAGAAGCTAGGTATCATAAACAATTCATTTTAGAATATTATGGTATTAAACATGCTCTTAAACCCGCATCCGAAGCTGGAGTTGATTTAAGTAATGTTCCAGGAACTCAGGTTTGTCTGCTTCCGGAGGATCCAGAGGGAGTGGTCAGAGATATAAGTGATAAAATAAGATTCAATCTTAATAAAAATGTGACTGTGATGATTATAGATACAGATGTAACATATCAACTTTTTGGAAAAAAATTTACTTCTATTCCTATCGCTATACCTGGCATAAAAAAAGATTTAGGTGTAATAGGTTATGTTTTCGGAAGATGGGGAGAAATCAGAGGACCTACTCCACTAGCTGTTTCTAAACTTCAAAATGTAGATGAAAGCATAAATATAGCTAAAATAGCCGAGGAATGCCAGAAAAAAAATGATATAAATATGGAAACAGTTTATGATATGAAAAACATGTTTAATGGAGAAATTAATAGTGTAACCATTGAAATGTTGGAATCTATCCAACATACGCCAGCAATTATTGTTAGAAAACTTTAAAGTTAAAAAAAATTGTATAATACTTATTTTGAAAAATATTTTGTATTTGTAACAAATTATAAATACTATTGGTATCTATAGTATATATAATAAAGAATATTTTTTAATCAACTAAAAATCGAACTATTGATTTGAATATTGTTTAAAAAGCTCTAATTTACACTCAAAAAGTACACATTGATGTTCAAAGACAAATAACAGTAAATACAATTCATTAAACTCCGCTACCCTTCTATATAGCAGAAAAAAATAATTTGCTTTTAGCGGTTATCAGAACCATTCAACATTTACAAAGGAGACAAGAATGCTAAACATTAACGATCCTAAAATCCATGAATTACTTGAACTTCAATTTAAAGGAGGAACTAAGATGCTTAAAGATGATGCAGTACAAGATATCCTTACCGGTATTACGAATGATGAAGAAAATAGTGTTTCCATCATTAAGTGTATGCTCGAAGGTAAAACCACTGATGAAGAAATAGCCGAGGAAACAGAAATAAGACTAAACATAGTAAGAAGAGTACTTTACAAATTATATGATGCTGGAGTAGCAAGTTACAAACGAAGTAAAGATCCAGAAACCCAATGGTACACTTACAGTTGGAAATTCGAAGAAAAAAAGATATCTGAGATTCTAGAAAAGAATTATGAGAAAATATCCAGAGATCTCAATGAATCATTAGAATACGAAGAGGAAAACATGTTCTTTATTTGTAAAAGCAACGATCACAGATATAACTTCGAAGAAGCATCGGAGAATAACTTCACCTGCGGAGAATGTGGATCAGCACTCGAATATCAGGATAACTCTGCAATAATTACAGAATTAAAAGAACTTAAGAAGAAAATTGACTAAATACTTTATTTCTACTTTTTTAATTAAATAATTTATTTTGAGGCGGATATTTGAATCTAACTATATTAGAAGGTTTTAAATGTTCCTCTTACATAATAAAACATTCAAAGGCTGTTTTAAAGAAAGCTGAAGCAATTTCCAAAGATTTTGATGTAAATTTAGATCAAGTGGAAAAAGGGGCTATTTTACATGATGTGGAAGATCAAGAACACAGTCTATCTATCATGCCTTAAAAGGTGCTGAAATTCTAAAAGAACGAGAATTTCCCGTAGAAATATTGAAAATTACGGAAAGACACATAGGTGCAGGTATACCAAAAGAAGAGGCAATTATGTTGAATTTGCCTCCTCGTGATTATTTACCAATCACATTAGAAGAAAAAATAGTTGCTCATGCGGATAATCTTATAAATGGCATTGAGGAAGTTTCACTAGATTTCGTTATCCAAAAATGGAGTAAAAAGATGGGAAGTAATCATCCTTCTTTGGAAAGGCTCATAAAGCTCCATAACGAACTTTTTTTTAATGAATAAAAATAATGAATCGATATAAATATTTTTTTTTATCTTTTAATAGATTTTTTTGACTGTAAATTTTTATAATTCTCTATAATCTAATTTATACAAAAATTTTATAAAATTACTAAAAAATTATTTAGTTCAATTAGACAGATTATCACTCATGGAGATAATAGAAGAGAAAAATATTATAATATTTACTGGACCATCCCTACCCTCTAACGATGCAAAAAAAATTTTAAAGGCGGATTATAGAGGTCCTGTAAGTAGGGATGATATCATCAAGGCTTTAAAGGATAAACCTGACATTATAGGAATTATTGACGGTGTTTTCCATCAACAACCAGCAGTGTCTCATAAAGAGTTATTAAAGGCATTAAAGTCAGGTATAACTATTGTGGGTGGGGCGAGTATGGGGGCTCTCAGAGCTTCTGAATTGGATGATTTCGGAATGATCGGTGTAGGGAGAGTATATGAGGCTTATAAAAATGGTGATATAGAATCTGATGATGATGTAGCTGTAGCATTTAATCCGGAGACTATGGAGCAACTTTCAGAAGCCTTAGTAAACATTACCTATAATTTTAAGAACGCTTACATTAAAGGTTTGATCACTAGAAGTGAACTAGAAAATTTGTTGAAAATTGCCAAATCAATTTATTATCCTAAAAGAACATATAAGCAAATTTTAAATTATTCTAATATTAATTTCCAAAAGAAACTTTCCCTTAAAACTTTTTTAGACAGAGAAGGGAATGATTTAAAGAGGGAAGATGCCATATTAGTTTTAAAATGTATAAAAAGAATTATAAAATATGGGAATTAACTAATTTAAGAAATTTAAATATTATTTAATTTTTTGAGTGTTAAATATGGATTTAGAAATTAGTTTAAATAAGATCAGGAAATATCTTAAAGATAAAAGAATAATCATCGCTTTTTCCGGAGGTGCAGACAGCACTTTACTTGCTAAACTAGCAGCGGATTTTAGTTGTGAAGCAGTGGCTGTTACTGTGGATAATGGAGTTTTACCCAAGGATTGTATAGTTAGCGCACAAAGAATTGCAGCGAAGATAGGCATCCCACATCATGTTTTAAATGAAAATTATTTAACAGATGAATCATTTAGTTCAAATCCACCTCAAAGATGTTACATCTGCAAGAATAAGATGTATGATAAACTTGAGGAATTTGCCCATAGCAAAAATTTTGAATACATAGCTGACGGCACTAATATAAGTGATCTATTGGCTGATCGGCCGGGAATAATGGTGAATTATCAGAAAAAAATATTAACACCCTTAGTTTATGGCGGAATGACTGCAGAAGATGTTCATGATGCACTTAAAAAGTTTAATTTAGAATATTCATCATCCACTACTTGTTATGCCACACGCATACCTACAGGCTCTGAAATCACCCCTAAAAAAATAAATAGGATAAGCTATGCAGAAGCTCTCATAAAAAATATAACTGGAGAGGAAATTGTCAGAGTACGGGATGATGATGGAGAGGCACGCATTGAAGTTTCAAATGTGGATTCGATTTTGAATAATGAAATTTTGATACATATAAGTTCTGAGTTAAATGCAGTGGGATTTAAAAAAGTTTTATTAGATGTAACCGGTTATGGGGATTCAAAAAAAGATATCGTAATATATAAACCCTGTAAGGATGAAGCTAATAAAATCATGTTTGAAACAGAGCTTCCATTCGAGATCAATATCCAAGATACATGTAAGGAAATGAAGGAACTTGGAGAGGAGGTTAAATGTTCAATTCAAATGGGTGTAATCATGATGGAATTGGGAGGTCGTAATGTCACTATCTTTAAAAAAGGTAAAATTGTGGCACGAAGAGTTAAAAATAGGGAAGACGCCCGAGATTTGATGGTGGAAGTATTACCTCTTATTAGAAGAGTGATTTGAAGATTCATGAGTATTTTTTTCTTTTTTTTATCCATATAAAATATTATTTAAATAAGAGCAAGGGTTCCAAAAAAATAAAAAAATTAGTTAAAAATAATATAAATTATTTAGGAATATTTACAAAGGCAAATTTCATTAAAGTTCTCTGTGCACATTTTCCACAAGCTTCCTACGGCGACTAGTTAACTTCTTAAAAAATCCTCGTTCATCATTTCCCATAAGTACTATGTTATCTCCTTCCACTTCCACTTCCACATCATCAGCTTTTAAATAATCTATTTCCATATCTATTTTTGATGCATCTTGTAAACGATCATTGGCAGTGTAAGTATAATCCATAACAAGTTTATGATGAGGATAAACGTCTTTCATAACATTTTTTATGGTTAATTCCAATACATTAAAGAAAGTTTCCACTTCTGGCTCTTTCTCCCACCATAAATTGGCCATAATAAACTTTAAGTTTATAGGTTTTATGGAGACTTCTCCATTATTTTTGGCGACAATAGTTATGTCACCATCCTTAGATTTTATCTTTAAAACAGGTTTATCTGACATGTTAATCTTTAATAGCTTTTATTAAGTCCGTGGCTCTTACTAATCCAACAAGTTCTCCTTCCACGTCAATTATAGGTATCTGCTCTATATTTCTCTGTCGCATCTTATTTGCACATTCATTCACTGATGTTTTAGTAGTTACTATGGACAAATCATTGGTTGCAACATCTTTAACCTCTTTATCTGAAAACTTAAGATGATTTTTAATAACATAAAGCACATTTTTACTATCCCAAGACCACTTAT
>Ga0255362_1000126_pt1 | contig 19826 bp, 14 predicted proteins | sample GFST75r2metaG_FD_186000 | JGI IMG/M metagenome (GOLD analysis project Ga0255362, IMG submission 186000)
CGTTGAATCAAATGAAAATACTATTATTAAAACTATATGCATGTACATTATTGAAGGTATAGATAGTGTTGGATATTTTACGGATGACTTAGAGGACACTGCAAAGTTTTTAAAGGTGGATAGATCAAATGTGGATATGGCACTTAAAATAGTTCAAAGCTTCGAGCCAAATGGAATTGGTGCGAAGAATTTAAAAGAATGTTTGATAATTCAAGCAGAAGAACAGGGATTATTAGATGATAATTTTCAGGAGATAATCTTGAATCATCTTGAGGATATAGGAGATAATAGATATAATAAAATTGCTAAAGAACTTAATATTTCTGTTAAGGAAGCTCAAGAATATGGGGATGAAATTAAAAAATTTGAACCAAAACCATCAAGAGGATTTTATACAGGTGATGAGGTAAAGTTCATAATTCCGGATGCTTATATAGAAAATATAGGCGAGGATATATATATAATTATGAATGATACATCGATTCCAAGTTTATCCATAAATAATGTCTATAAAGATATTTTGGATGCGGCAGAGGATCAAAGTGCTAAGAAATATTTAAAAGAAAAGATGAATAGTGCCATATTTTTGATGAAGAGCATAAACATGAGAAGAAGTACAATGTATAAAGTTTTGGAAAAAATTGTAGATATCCAGAAAGAATATTTTTTAAAAGGAAATATTTATCTAAAAGCCATGACACTAAAGGACATATCAGAAAAAATTGATATGCATGAATCTACAGTAAGTAGAGCTATAAAAGAAAAGTATATATATACCAATATGGGCATAGTGAGGATAAAGGATTTATTTACAACTTCAATTACTAATGATAATAGTGAGGATGTTTCTGTAAACAAGATAAAAAATGAAATAAGAGGACTTATAGAGCAGGAAGATAATGAAAAACCACTATCTGATCAGAATATAGCTGATATTTTAAAGGGTAAAGATTTTAAAATATCAAGGCGAACAGTAGCTAAATATAGAGAAGAAATGGAAATAAAGGCTTCTTCTAAAAGAAAAAGGTTTTAGCACTATAGAAAATAATTTTTTTTTTTTTTACAAATACTATTTAAAAATTAGTCTTTTTAATCTATAATAGTAGTGGGACAAGAATTGAGTTGCTGGGACTAAGTAAGTCCAGTGAGGTGGTTAAAGTGCACGAAATATTAAAATTGCAGAAAAAAATTGTTCCAGAGCTTATGGATTTGCTTGAAAAAAGATATAATATTTTAAGGACAATATACTATAATCAGCCTATAGGTAGAAGAATTTTAGCAAACAAATTAGAAATAGGTGAAAGAGTAGTTAGGACTGAAATCAATTTTCTAAAAAAGCAAAGTTTAATTAACATAGGCACCCCTGGAATGTCAGTAACATATGAAGGCGAAGAAATAATAGATAAGCTTAAGAACTTTATACGACAATTTAAAGGGTTAAATGAGATTGAAATACAAATAAAAGAAAAATTGAATATAAAAAAAGTAATTATTGTGCCAGGCAGTGTTGAAGATGATAAAACTGTGATGAATGAATTAGGTAGAACAGCAGCAAAATATGTGGAAAGCATAATTAACGATGAAAGCATAATTGCTATTACTGGAGGAACTACCATGAAAAAGGTTATCGATAATTTTGATGATAATTATAATTTTTCACATGTTGTAGTAGTACCTGCTAGAGGTGGAATGGCAAGAAAAGTTGAAACAGAAGCAAATACTTTGGCTGCAAACCTTGCTAATAAATTAGGGGCAACATATAGATTGCTACATGTCCCAGATAACCTTAGTAATGAGGCGTTAAGTGCAATACTTAATGAAAAAGGCATAAAGGACATAATGGATGTTATTCATAGTGCAAATATTATTGTTTATGGTGTTGGTAGGGCAGATGATATGAGTAGACGAAGAGGTTTAAGCAAAGAGGAAACATCGCGATTATTAGAGCAAGGTTCTGTTGGAGAAGCCTTTGGGTATTTCTTTGATGGCAATGGAAATGTTGTTTATTCCACTCCTTCAGTAGGACTCAAAATTGAAGATATAAATAATGTGGATAATCTAGTAGCGGTGGCAGGAAAAAAATCAAAAGCAGAAGCAATAGTTGCAACACAAATGAATAATGAGAAAAGTGTTTTAATTACAGATGAGGGCACTGCTATGGAAATCGTTAGAGTGCTCAGTGAAATAGGTTAATTAATATCTATCAACGAATTTTGTTGATTTGATATTTTTAAATAAATTTTTATTAAATTGCTAATAATTATATTTACATATAATTTTAGAAATATATATCTTTGGAGGTATTTAAAAATGGCAAAAATCGCGATTAATGGTTTTGGAAGAATAGGTAGATTAGCTTTAAGAAGAATTCTTGAGGTACCAGGTCTTGAAGTTGTTGCAATCAATGACTTAACTGATACAAAAATGTTAGCACACTTATTAAAATATGATTCAGCACAAGGTAGATTCAATGGTACAGTTGAAGTTAAAGAAGATTCATTTGTAGTCAACGGAAAAGAAATTAAAGTTTTCGCTGAATCAAATCCAGAAAAACTACCATGGGGAAAACTTGGAATAGATGTTGTTCTTGAATGTACTGGTTTCTTCACAAAGAAAGAAGCAGCTGAAGCTCATATAAGAGCCGGCGCTAAAAAAGTTGTTATTTCAGCTCCTGCTGGTAATGATTTAAAGACAATAGTATTTAATGTTAACCATAATGAATTAGACGGAACAGAAACAGTTGTATCAGGTGCTTCATGTACAACTAACTGCTTAGCTCCAATGGTTAAAGTATTAAATGATAACTTTGGTCTTGAAAAAGGATTTATGACTACAGTTCATGCTTATACAAATGATCAAAACACATTAGACGGACCTCACAAAAAAGGTGACTTCAGAAGAGCAAGAGCAGCTGCTGCTAGTATAATACCAAACTCAACTGGTGCTGCTAAAGCAATCGGTCAAGTTATTCCAGAATTAAAAGGTAAATTAGATGGAAATGCTCAAAGAGTTCCAGTTATAACTGGTTCAATAACTGAATTAGTTTCAACTCTTAAGAAGAATGTAACAGTAGAAGAAGTAAATGCTGCAATGAAAGCTGCTGCTAATGAATCATTCGGATATACTGAAGACGAAATAGTTTCTTCAGATGTTATCGGAATTAACTTTGGTTCATTATTTGATGCTACTTTAACTAAAGTTATAGAAGTTGACGGAAAACAATTAGTTAAAACTGCTTCATGGTATGATAATGAAATGTCATACACTTCACAGTTAATCAGAACTTTAGAATATTTCGCTAAAATTGCTAAATAGTCTAAAAGTAAATATTTGATTATTTGAACGAAACATAGTAAAGAGGTCTGGTTTTGTAGTTATAGCTATGAGGCTAGGCCTCTTTAAATAATTTTTAGAGGTGAATTTAAATGCAATTAAATAAAAAAACAGTTGAAGACATAGAAGTTAAAGGTAAAAGAGTATTAGTTAGATGTGATTTTAATGTTCCATTAAAAGATGGAGTTATTACTGATGAAAACAGACTAGTTGGAGCACTACCAACAATTAAGTATTTAATAGAAAAAGGTGCTAAAGTTATTCTTTGCTCACATCTTGGAAAAACAAAAGGACCAGATCCAAAACTTACTCTTGCACCAGTTGCAAAAAGACTTTCAGAACTTTTAGGAAAAGAAGTTATTTTTGCTGCTGATGATACTGTAGTTGGAGAAAATGCCAAAAAAGCTGTTGCTAATTTAAAAGAAGGCGAAGTTGTTCTTCTTGAAAATACAAGATTTAGACCAGAAGAAGGAAAGAATGGTGAGGCTTTTTCAAAGGATTTAGCTTCACTTGCTGACGTATATGTAAATGATGCGTTTGGTACAGCTCATAGAGCTCATAGTTCAACAGTTGGAGTTACTGAATTTGTGAAAACAGCTGTATGTGGATTTTTAATTCAAAAGGAATTAAAATTCTTGGGTGAGGTTGTTGAAAGACCAGTAAGACCATTTGTTGCAATACTAGGTGGAGCAAAGGTTTCAGATAAAATCAATGTTATAAACAATCTTCTTGAAAAAGTTGATACTTTAATTATAGGTGGCGGTATGGCTTATACTTTCTTAAAAGGTCAAGGTTATACTATAGGTAAATCACTTGTAGAAGAAGATAAAGTTGAATATGCCAAAGAAATGCTTGAAAAAGCTAAAGCTAAGGGAGTTAAACTTCTACTTCCTGTAGATAACGTTGTTGGAGCAGAATTTAATGCTGATACAACTCCAGTTACTACTGATGATGCTAATATCCAAGAAGGATATATGGGCCTTGATATAGGACCAAAAACATCAAAAAATTATGCAGATGCAATCAAGACTGCTAAAACTGTTATATGGAACGGACCTATGGGTGTATTTGAATTCGCAAATTTTGCAAGTGGTACTATAGCAGTTGCAAAAGCTATGGCTGAATCAGATGCAACTACAGTTATTGGTGGCGGAGATAGTGCAGCTGCTGTTAATCAATTGGGATTTGGAGATAAAATGACTCATATTTCAACTGGTGGTGGAGCTTCACTTGAATTCTTAGAAGGAAAAGAACTTCCTGGAATAGCTGCTTTAAATGATAAATAATTAAATAATAAGTGTAGAATTTTAAATTCTACACTTGATGATACTTATAATCACATTAAATAATAATAATTATTATTTAATACCATTTACAATTTAATTTAAAGTGATATAATGGTTTTAAACAGTGAAATAAAGATATTTAAGATATTTAAGATACAAATATATATAAAAATGGAGAGTGAGTTTTAATGAGTAGAACACCAATAATAGCTGGAAACTGGAAATTAAACAACACAATAAACGAATCAATAAAATTAGCTGAAGAATTAATACCACTAGTTAAAGATGCTAAGGTAGATGTTGTTATTGCACCAACGTCAATAGCACTAGATGCAGTAGTTAAAACAGTTAAAGGAACAAATGTTAAAGTAGCTGCTCAAAATGCTCATTTTGAAGAAAATGGAGCTTTCACAGGAGAAATATCTTTAAAAGCACTTGAAGAATTAGGAGTAGAATACGTAATACTTGGACATAGTGAAAGAAGACAATACTTTAATGAAACTGATGAAGCTTTAAACAAAAAAGTAAAAGCTACATTTGCACATGGTTTAACTCCAATTCTTTGTTGCGGAGAGACTCTTGAAGAAAGAGAAGCAAATGTTACAAACGAAGTTACAGGAAAACAAATCAAATTAGATTTACAAGGAATTAGCAAAACTGACGCAGCTAAAGTTGTTATCGCTTATGAACCAATATGGGCTATAGGAACAGGAAAAACAGCTACAGATGAGCAAGCTAATGAAACTATTGGAGCTATAAGAAAAACTGTTGCTGAAATTTTTGGTAAAGAAGTAGCAGATAAAGTTAGAATACAATATGGTGGTTCTGTTAAACCAGGAACAATTAAAGCACAAATGGCAAAAGAAGAAATAGATGGAGCATTAGTTGGTGGAGCAAGTCTTAAGGCTACTGACTTTGCAGGTATAGTGAACTTCTAAAAACATAATAATATGTGGAAGTAAACTTTTGAATTTTACTTCCACATATCATAAATTTTTTTATAGAAAATATGTATAAAAATACTTTGAATAATGCATCAACTAATTAAATTTGAAAATATCATACATTTTTATGTATGTATATATAAGTATATTTTGGATGGAGGAAATAACATGGCTAAGAAACCTGTAATGTTAATGATTTTAGATGGATTTGGACTAACTGATAGGGCAGAGGGAAATGCAGTAAAGGCAGCAAATAAACCTAATATTGATGATATATTCTCACATTATTATAATACAACACTAGGGGCATGTGGACTAAGCGTTGGACTTCCAGAAGGACAGATGGGAAATTCAGAAGTTGGACATTTAAATATTGGAGCAGGAAGAGTGGTTTATCAAGCATTGACAAGAATAACTAAGTCAATCAAAGATGGAGATTTTTTCGAAAATACTGAACTTACGGATGCAGTTAAAAATGCAAAGGCAAATGGTTCAGCACTTCATTTATTAGGATTACTTTCACCTGGCGGAGTACACTCACATACAGAACACTTAAAGGGCCTATTAGATCTTGCAAAAAAAGGTGGATTAAAAGAAGTTTATGTACATGCATTCCTAGATGGAAGAGATGTGGCACCAGCTTCAGCAAAAAACTATATTGAAGAAATTGAAGATTACATGAAAGAAATTGGAGTAGGAAAGATAGCTTCTGTTTCAGGAAGATATTATGCAATGGATAGAGATAACAGATGGGATAGAGTTGAACTTGCTTATAATGCATTAGTACTTGGAAAAGGTGAAACTGCAGTTTCCGCAATTGACGCTGTAGACAAGTCTTATGCTTTAGGAAAAAATGATGAATTTGTTCTTCCAACTGTTATAGTAAAGGGAGCTGAAATTAAGAATAAGGATTCAGTAATATTCTTTAATTTTAGACCTGATAGGGCTAGAGAACTTACTAGAGCAATAAATGATAAAAACTTTGACGGTTTTGCAAGAAACGCATTAGATCTTAAATTTGTAACAATGACACAATATGATTTAACTCTTGAAGGTGTGGATGTAGCATTTAAACCTGAATCATTAACAAACACTCTAGGAGAATATGTAAGTAAACTTGGAAAGAAACAGCTTAGAATTGCTGAAACTGAAAAATATGCTCATGTAACTTTTTTCTTTAATGGCGGCGTAGAAAAAGCAAATGAAAATGAAGACAGAGCTCTTATAGCTTCACCAAAGGTAGCAACTTATGATCTTAAGCCTGAAATGAGTGCTTATGAAGTTACTGATGAACTATTAAAGAGATTGGATACAGATGAATATGATATGATAATACTTAACTTTGCAAATCCAGATATGGTTGGACATACAGGTATATTAGAAGCAGCTAAAAAAGCTATAGAAGTTGTGGATGCATGTTTAGGTAAAGTTGTGGATAAAATACTAGAGAAAGATGGTACAGTGTTTATAACAGCTGATCATGGTAATGCAGAACAAATGATTGATTATGCAACTGGAGAACCTATGACAGCACATACAACTGGTCCAGTACCTTTTGTTTATGTAAGCCAAGATACTAGTGAATTAAGAGATGGCGGAGTGCTTGCAGACATTGCACCAACAATGCTACAGGTTATGGGACTTCCTATTCCAAAAGAGATGACAGGTAAAAGTTTAATAAAATAAGGTTAAATTAAGTTAAATTTCTACTTATACACATAAAAATATGGTATTGTGAATTGGGACTTGATAAATACCTATGTTATAAACATAGTTATTATAAATTAAATTTATGGGAGGTATTTCAAATGAAATATGATGTTGAAATTGTAGATGTCTTTGCTAGACAAATATTAGATTCAAGAGCTTTTCCTACAGTAGAGGTAGAGGTTACATTAGATGATGGTACCGTTGGTAGATCATCCGTTCCATCAGGTGCTTCCACAGGAATTTTTGAAGCAGTAGAACTTAGAGATGATGATAAAGAAATATATAATGGTAAAGGAGTTCTAAAGGCTGTGGATAATGTTAATAACATTATTGCACCAGAACTTATCGGAATGAGTGTTTATGGTCAAGTTAAAATTGATAATACATTAATCGAACTTGATGGAACAGATAATAAGGCAAAACTTGGAGCTAACGCAACTCTTGGAGTATCGCTAGCTGTTGCTAGAGCAGCAGCAGAGTCTCTTGGACAGAGTTTATACTCATATCTTGGAGGAGTAAATGCAAAAGTACTTCCAGTTCCTATGATGAACATATTAAATGGTGGTAAACATGCAGATAATAATGTGGATCTTCAAGAATTTATGGTTATGCCTGCAGGAGCAAGAAGCTTCAGTGAAGCACTTAGAATGGGAGCAGAAGTATATCATGCTCTTAAAGGAATTCTAAAAGCTAAAGGCCTTGATACAGCAGTAGGTGACGAAGGTGGTTTTGCACCAAACCTTTCCAGCAATGAAGAAGCAATAAAAATAATTATTGAAGCTATAGAAGCAGCAGGTTATACACCAGGAAAAGATGCATTTATTGCACTTGATCCAGCATCATCAGAATTTTATGAAGATGGAAAATATAATCTTGCAGGAGAAGGAAAAATTTTATCTGCTAAAGAAATGGTTGATTACTATGAAGAATTAGTTAATAAATATCCTATAATATCCATTGAAGATGGTATGGCAGAAGAAGATTGGGATGGATGGAAAGAGATAACTGAGAGACTTGGAAAGAGAATACAACTTGTAGGTGATGACCTATTTGTTACAAATACTCAGAGACTTAAAACTGGTATTGAAAAGGGTGTAGCAAATTCAGTACTTATTAAACTTAACCAAATCGGAACAATTACAGAAACTCTTAACACCATTGAAATGGCTGAGAGAGCTGGATATACTGCAGTTGTATCACATAGATCTGGAGAAACAGAAGACACAACTATCGCAGATTTAGTTGTAGCTGTTAATGCAGGACAAATTAAAACTGGAGCACCAGCAAGAACTGAAAGAGTTGCTAAATATAATCAACTTTTAAGAATCGAAGAAGAACTTGGAGATATTGGAGAATATAGAGGACTTAGTGCTTTCTATAATTTGAAGAAATAATAAAAAAAGATTGAGGGCTTTCCCTCAATCTTTTTTTATAAAAAACCATGAAATATTAAATTAAGTTGTAATAAATACGTACATATGTTAAGATGTAAAATATATGATATTGTTAATTTAATGATTTTAATGTTTTATTTTATATAAATAAAACTATCTATAGGAGGGTTTCTAGACGTGCATAATCTTTTAGTAGGTATACAAGTAATATGTGCTATCGTAATTTTAGTTTCAATTTTAATGCAACCAAGTAAAATGGATGGATTTAATTTTTTCTCAGGTGGTAGTGAGACGTTTTATTCACATAATAAATCAAAAACTCGTGAGTCAAGGCTTGCTAGAGTTACAGTTTTATCTTCTGTTCTGTTTGCAGTTGTGGTTATTATGCAAAACTTACCCAAATTTATACAATAATAAATTAAACTAGGTATAATTCGATAGCATGATGAATTATGCCTTTTTAATTTTAGGCGTGTTAAAAAAATACCAACTAAGATGCTAATATATTTTTTCAATATGCCTTATAACAGTATTTAATTGAATATTATTTTCTATTAGGTTAAAAATTTATAATATATATAATAATAAGAATGGAGATGAAAATATGAGTATAAGAGAGACACTAATTGATTTTATGAGAGAAGAAGCATATAAGCCAATGAACTCACGTGAACTTGAAAAAATATTTGATGTGAAAAAATCTGGAATTAAGGGTTTTAAAAAACTTCTAAAAGATATGGAACTAGAGGGTTTAATCGTTCAAAATAGAACTGAGCATTATGGTGTTACAGAAAGAATGGGTTTAGTAGTTGGAAAATTACAAGGACATGCAAAAGGTTTTGGTTTTGTAATATGTGATGAAGAAAGACCAGACGTATTTATTCCAGCTTCATTTATGAGCGGAGCAATGAATGGAGATAAGGTAATAGCTAAAGTAACAAGAGAACAAAATGATGGTAAGAAATGTGAAGGTGAAATAATCAGGATACTTACAAGGGCTAATAAAACAATAATTGGCACTTATGAGGATAGCAAAAATTTTGGATTTGTGGTAGCAGATGATGTAAGAATCCAGCAGGATGTATTCGTTCCAAAGAGCATGAAAGGCAAAGCAAATTCAAAGGATGTAGTAATTGTAGAAATAACTCAGTGGCCTGAAAATAGAAGAAATCCAGAAGGTAAGATAATAGAGATACTTGGTAGAAAAGAAGATAAGGGTGTGGATATACTTACAGTAATTAAAAAACATAAACTTCCAGAGGAATTTCCACAAGAAGTACTTAGTTTTGCTGAAAATATATCTGAAACAGTACCAGAAGAAGAATATATAAATAGAAGAGATTTAAGAGATATTAAAATGGTAACTATTGATGGAGAGGATGCAAAGGATTTAGATGATGCAGTTTCTTTAGAAAAACTTGAAAATGGAAACTATCACTTAGGTGTTCATATTGCAGACGTTTCTCATTACGTTAGAGAAAAAAATCCTCTAGATAATGAAGCACTAGAAAGAGCAACATCTGTATATCTTATTGATAGAGTTATACCAATGCTTCCTAAAAAACTTTCAAATGGTATATGTAGTCTTAATCCAAAAGTTGATAGGCTTGCACTAAGTTGTTTTATGGAAATAGATAAAACGGGTAAAGTAGTTGACCATGAAATATTTGAAAGTGTAATAAAGACTAATGAGAGAATGACATATACAGATGTAACTAAAATTATTAGAGATAAAGACGAAGAAACTATTAAAAAATATGAATATCTATATGATGATTTTAAGGCAATGAATGAGCTTTTTGAAATCTTAAACAAGAGAAGACTTCAAAGAGGTGCTATTGACTTTGATTTTCAGGAAAGTAAAATAATATTAAATGAAAATGGTAAGCCAATAGATATACAGCCTTATGAAAGAGCAGTAGCTAACAAGATAATAGAAGAGTTTATGCTTATTTGTAATGAAACTGTTGCAGAGCACATGTTTTGGACAAAAATACCTTTTGTTTACAGGGTTCATGAGGAGCCAGACACTGAAAAACTTGAGCACTTTAACGAATTCGTACATAATCTTGGTTATGTAATAAAGTGGGGCAGTGAGGTTCATCCAAAGGAACTTCAAAAGATTATTGAAGAAGTAAAGGGTAAAAAAGAAGAAACAGTTGTAAGTACATTACTTCTAAGATCTTTAAAACAGGCAAGATATTCTCCAGAATGTGTAGGACACTTTGGACTTGCAGCAAAATATTATTGCCATTTTACATCACCAATAAGAAGATATCCTGATCTTATGATTCATAGGATAATAAAGGAACATCTTCATGGGAAGATAGATGAAAAAAGGAACAAAAAGTTAATTGGAATAGTTGATTTTGCTTCTGTTCAATCTTCTGAAATGGAGAGAGTAGCACAACAAGCTGAAAGAGAAGTAGATGATCTTAAAAAAGCTGAATATATGCTAGATAAGATTGGAAAAGAATATTCAGGAATTATATCATCAGTAACAAACTTTGGTATATTTATAGAACTGCCTAATACCGTTGAAGGACTTGTTCATATAAGTGAATTAAGTGATGATTATTATGTATTTGATGATAAGCATTTATGCCTTATTGGTGAAAGAAGTAAGAAAATTTATAGATTAGGCGATGAAGTTAATATAAGGGTAGAAAAGATAGATATGGCATCTCATGAAATATACTTTGCAATTATTGAAAAAAATGAAAAAGCTATAGAAATAGAAAAAATAGTAGATAAAAAAATAAATTTATCAGAACTTGAAGAAATTGAAGCAAATACTGGGGATGAAGATGCGAAAGTTGAAGTTGTACATCCAGCAAGTAGAAATAAAGATGTAGCTGAAATTTACAAACCAGAGACTAAAGAAGATTAAAAAAAGCTAACTCATAATTAGATCAATTGTGAGTTAGTGTAAAACAAAATAGAGTATGGGTAGGTGTTATATGTGAGTAAGGTTAGAGAAAATAAAACTTTAGCAGAAAATAAAAAAGCTAGACATGATTATTTTATAGAGGAATCCCTGGAATGTGGAATAGAACTTGTAGGTACGGAGGTTAAATCCATAAGAACAGGGAGAGCCAATCTTAAAGATAGTTATGCGGAGATTAGAAATGGTGAAATCTTTGCATGTAATATTCATGTAGGGCCCTATAAAGATGGAAACATAAACAACAGAGATCCACTTAGAAGGAGAAAACTTCTTTTACACAAAAAAGAAATAAGAAGATTTGAGTCATATATAAATCAGCAGGGATATACACTTATACCATTATCCCTTTACCTTAAGGATGGAAGAGTTAAAGTTCAACTTAGTGTTGGAAAAGGTAAAAAAGAATATGATAAGAGAGATGTAATGCTGGAAAAGGCCGCAAAACGAGATATAGCCAGACAATTTAAAGAACAAAATAAGTATTAGAACTAACTTAGATAGGATAAAATTGAAAGTATGGTTTTATATAACACTTGCTAAAAGCATATAAATAAGGTAAAATGTAAGGACAGTGACGTTAAGTTAATAAAATTTAACATTGCATGAAAGAAAACTTTTGTTTGCAGAGGTTAGACCTTGTAAAATAGTATTTTGCTATTTTAGTCTTCATATATTTAGATATAGGAAGAAAACAAGGGGGCGTACTTTGGTTTCGACGGGGATACGTTGTGCCTAGGAAGCGAGTCGAGGGAACCTATGGACCCGCGTTAAAAAACTATTGGAAACATTTAAACGCAAACGAAAATAGTTACGCTTTAGCAGCTTAGTCTGCTTCGTCCACCCTTTGAGTCCCACGGCTTAGGATTGGGCGTCAATTAGTGGGGAAACGAGCCTGGATAAGCTTTGCCCCAGGAACGGAATTTATGAAGCTACTGAAGTCAAGAGCCTGTCTTTCGGCGCTTAACAGAGGGAAATTTAAATGAGAGACTGCACTCGAAGAAACTTAGGTGTTGCGATTTTCGGACAGGGGTTCGATCAAAATGGTCGCCTTATGAAGTGATTCATAAGTGAAAACTTGGCTTTATCGGTGAAACCGTAACACTATGAAGGTGACGGCAATACCGAGAGGTATGTAAAGAAATTTAACAGCCTCGTATCGACTTATAGGCTTCTAAGTTCAGTTTTTGAATATGAGGTACTAGGATAGAAGTATTAAAACTATAATATGACTTCTATAACATGCCAGGGAGCTTAGTAATAAGTTCAAGATATAGTCAACACATATGGAAACATATGAAAGCATATGGAAGCATATGTTAATTGTGCCCCCTCGCCTCCACCATAAATCAAGGATTAAATAAAAACCGTATTGGAGAAATCCAATACGGTTTTTTCGTTAAATAAGAATCAAAATTTCATATTTTGCTATTCGAATTTACTCAGGGAGTGCAGCGAGTCGAGTTTCCATTATAATAAACATGATAGTAAATTTCCATGTTTATTATAGTTTTAGAAAGTTATTATAAAATCGTTCCTTAGCTTGAAGTGCTTCAAAAGAATATCTACCATTTCTAGGCGTAAGAGACTTATATTCAGTTAATAATAACAAAGCTCTTTTTCGTTTAGATTCAATAATTAAATAAGGTTCAATAGATTTTAGCAAACTTATGGCATTATCATATTTTAAAACATAACTGTAGGATTCTTTGTATTTTTCTGAATTATAATTTTTCTTGTGAGTTATTGTACCCATACCAGTCTTTAACTTTATCCAATCTAAAAGTTCTAATGTGGTAGAACTAATACTTAAGCATGGAGCAGGAAATTGGTTTCTGTGAAATTTTATAAGCATTATACTTCCTTCACCATCAACTATTCCGGCTATATATGCTTTTTCTTCAGGAGTCAAAACTATCACTACCTTAATTATTTTAGGTATTAATAATATAACCAAAGTCTGCTAAAATAATGATTGAATTTAACCAAATATTAGAAAGATGGATGAAGTAGTAGGGATAGTGCGGAAAATATTCTGTTGCATATATATTTATTTCCATGTTCAAAGAAAGATATTTAGGAAAGAGAAAAAGTCATTTATTTAAAGATGATAGCGAGGTAATAAGAACTGATGGTGGAAAGCCATCAATTGTTTCTAAATAAACATTCCAAAAGACAGAAATAGGATGATGGCAAGGAAAAAAATTCATGGATATAATAAGGTAAAAGAAATATATTTGTTGACATGGTTCATCATTTGTTGAGAGTGCGGTTCAGCATTTCATGGGAACAGCAGAAAACCTAAAAATAAGCCTGTGTAGGTATCTTATAGATGTGGTATTGGACTACAAAAAAGAGCGTCTGATAAGGAATCATCAAAGAAAAAATAAGTCAGTATTACGGTATATTTTGTGGTATGCTTCTTAGACATAATCAGTACATAGCTCACTATGTGCAGATTATGCCTCCTGACCTACCGCAAAATATCCTCAAAATCTTCGACTCGATATTTTCTTGATTATGACTAATAAAGGGATATGCAAATAATATATTGAAGAGTTTGTTATATGAGAATTAGAAAGAAAACATAGACAAGCACAAAATATGATTCTGGAGCAAAACTCTTTTTTACAAAAAACGTTCCCACTTTAATAGATTTTTGCTAGTTTAAGGACATATCGATTTTTTATGCAAAAATCTATGTTTTTAAATCATAAAATTAAATTTTCCACTAGAATCAAAATATAAGTTGAATCCTCACAAACAAACTTATAAAAGACGAATGGCTATGACAAATAATCAAGAATATATTACTACAGAAATAGAAAAATTAAATATTAATAATTCACATTAATGTCGTTTATGGTACTTTTGATATATTTAGCTTTTTAATTTAACATTTATAACGATATTTATAAGAGAAAACAATTGATTGAAAACTGGATATGAGTGATAAATAACGTCGAGAGTGACTTTGAACAGATGTAGACATTAAGAGATTATATGTGTGGAAATTAGTGATTTTGAATAAACCTTTTGTGATATAACTATTCTTATTCGAATAATTTAGTGGTACAATAAAATGATACAATTTTTGCATATATTGTAGATAAGTATATTATGAGTTTTAGGAGGAAAAGCATGAAAATAAAAAACATAGAAAAAGCTCAGAAAATTAAAGAAATCCAAGAAAAATTTAAGCAGTTAGAGGTAGATTCATTAGATAATAAAGCGTTTTTTGATAAATTAATTCAAGAAGGTGTACTTAGTATATCTCCTCAAATAGAAAAAGAGATACAAGATGAAAATTTTGAATTTATTACTTTAGATAAAAATATATTAATGGGTGGGGTATCTAAAAAACCAGGAAATATTATATTTGATGTAGAAAAATGTATTAGTACTATTATTCCTAAAATATATGCAACAATAGGAATTCTAAAACAAGACAGTATACTTATAAAAATAATTGGTATATTAGGGATAATTAGTTTATTGAATGTAGAAATAAAAATCAAAATATCTATTGAACAAGCTAGTGTGCTTATGTCAATTTGGAAAAATCATAATGAGGATAAAAAAGTTGACATCAATAGCTGTTATAAGGAAACAAATAATCTTAGGCTACAATACGAGATGACAACATTAGGTATGCCAGAATATGAAAGAGTTATTGATGAATTGTGTAAAATTAAATGCATTAAACAGGAGAATGGTATGATATTTATGCAAGAATATATAAAAATAAATTATTAATAATTATAGGAGGTAGAATGAAGACTTTAGAATTTAGGGGAAATAAAAATAATGTATTTATAGGGGACAATCATCCTATAGCAGTTAATTTAAATGTTGGAATTACTTCTGATTCAGTTAGTGGTTTTGAGAATGAAAGAAGGAAAATAGATAAAATAGCTCAATTGAATAGGCGACCTAACTTAATGATGGATTTAAGCCTATGTAAGTCCAATGGATATATATATGAATATATTAATAAAAGTGTTGGATGCCCTATTGGAATAATACCACATTATTTCTGTACTAGCGATAATTACGTAATAGATAGAAGTAAATTAATTTATGAAATGGAGAGAGCTGCAAGTTTAGGTGTTGCATGGTTTGTAATTCACCTTACACCCACTAAAGGCAGAGTATTGAGTGCTATGAAAACACGAAAAATTCCATTTTCGTCACGAAGCGCTACAATTATAATTAAGGATATGATAGCATGTGACAAGAATCAAAGCATATATTGGGAAATAATGGATGATGTGATTAGAATATGTAAAAAATACAATACGAATATATCATTAGGATCGGCATTTAGAGCAGCCACTACAGGAGAGGCATTAGATGATGTACATTGTGGTGAATTAATTGCATATAAAGATATAATTAAAATTTTTCAACATGAAAATATAGGTGTATTCACTGAAGGAATCGGACATTGCAGCATTGAGAAATTAAATAAATTTATTGAAATTACGAAAAATACAGATGTACCTATTATGCCGCTAGGTCCTTTAATGAGAGACTTATTTAATAAAGATGATAATATAGCTAATGTAATAGGATTTTATTTAAGTATACTCAAGGGTGCAAAGTTTAAAATAATAAACTCAATCACAGCTGAAGAGCATAGTGGTGGAATACCTAGTCTAGATAGTGTCCTAGAGGGATTTAGGAGCGCAAGAAGTTGCGCAGATATGTGTAATGAATATTTAAAAATTTCTGGATTAATAAAAGGTGAAAGTTTATGCACCAGTATAGGAGAAAATTTTAAAGGATGTAGTCGATGTGATGAAGCATGTCCTACAAAATTCTCAATAGAAAATAAAGAAAGAATTTTACAATGGATAAATCAATAAATTTAGATGTTGATGATTTCCAAAAATCAATTTTTTTCCCTTTTACAGATCCATTTATTCAAGTTATATATAATTATAAATTGGAAGATATGGAATACTTTCTTAAAATGTGTTTGCTTTTAGGAACAAACATAAATATTACAGCAGCTAATTTATGGCAAAGCTCATTATCTATGGAGCTTTTTAATAAATCAAAGTTATTATTTGATTTAAAAGAGGGAAAATCTTCAGGATTGATTAAACTTTCAACTAGAGCATATAGTAATACAGAAAAAGTTTTTTCACAATATTTTGAGGAAAGATTATTAGAAAGAGGACATTTTATAAATTTACCTGGGGAGCTAGAATTACTAGATTTTCAAATTCCACAGACGTATTCGATAGCAAATTATCTTGATAATATTGTAAAACCACATATTCGTATAGGTGGTGATGTAACTAAGGTGTTGACTAAAAACATTGAAGGAGTTTTTATAGGAAGTAAATTATTGTATACTAAGTTGCAGAAATATATTGTGAGTAATGACATATCACGGGCTACAATAGCTGATAGCATAATTAATTCACCATATAATAATAATTTGCAAAAGAATTTAATAGTAGAAAGCAATAAGCAATATTATATTGCAAATGCGATTGCTAATAATAGTCAATTAATATATCCACAATCCAAAAATAAACTTTTGTTGTATAACTTAGATTATTTGTTAGGGAAAAATTCATGTTCATTTGAGAGTTTAGATATTAGTAATTTATTTAATTCAATTGGGCTAACATATAGAAAGATCAAGGACATATCTTATGATGCTCTGTATGTTATTGAAAAATGTGGAATATTGAATAAGCTTAGAAAAGTAATATTTTTCTTTGTTATAGACAGAAAAAAAACAATTTTTATCAATATTCATAAACATGCAATATATTCAGTTATATCAATAATAAATAAAATATGCTCTGATGAGAATTGCATAAAAAAATTGAAGGAAAGTACAGGGAAAATTGTATTTGATAAAGATATTTTATGTGAAAAAACAATTTTCTATTGTAATTTACATCAGCAGTTAATACGAGAAGGGGGAGAAGACAATTTGAATGAAATTAAAGTACCAATAATAATACAAGAATGTATAAGTAAATTTAATCTAGACCAATTGAAGGCCATATGCGTTGAAGTAGCTGATGACTATGAGTTATTTTCACATAGTAATAAACGCGAATTAGCTAGGGAATTATGTTTGGAATGCAAACGAAAAAATAAGTTGGAAAAGTTAATATCTGTTTGTATAAAAGAGAATTCTACATTCAGTATTTATTCAGAAGATCTATTTATGAAAAATGAAATTACGGAATGGAAAGCAAGCGTAGAAGCAGGTGAAAAATTATCTTTGGGGAGATATGAAGAAATTATTCAGAAAAGTCATAAATTCCATTCAATATCGTTTATAGAAAAAGCGATGAGTATGAAAAAAAGAATTTGCATGTTAGAAATTAAAGAGTCAAATGAGTTATATTGTTATGGAACAGGTTTTTTAATTAGTCCGGATTATATTTTAACTAATAAACATGTTATACCTTATAAAGAAATTGTGAGAGGTTCTTTGGCACGCTTTGATTTTGAAGATACAAATAAATCAAATGAATTTAAATGTACATTAGATTTTAATAATACGTTTATTTCTGATGAGTATGATATTGCAATTACTAAGATATTAAAAGCGGATAATGAGGAGTATTTCAAAGGATTACCAAATTTTGACTTAGGCGAACCTAAAAATGGGGATTGTGTCCCTATTATTCAACATGCTAATGGGCTTTCAAAGCAGATATGTATAGGTTATAATAGTCTAAAATATGCTGATAGCAAAATTCTTCAATATTTAACGAACACTTTACCAGGATCAAGCGGAGCTGCAATATTTGATTCTAATTGGGGTTTAATAGGGATTCATAGTAGGGGTGGAGAGATAGAACCAAGAAGTAATGATATGGCATATCGAAATGAAGGAATAAATATTAGATGCATTAAAGCCTTTTTAGCTGAACATGGGATTGAAATCTAGATATATTAAAATTAATTAGACATTAAGTAAAATATGATTATAATATAAGTTAGTGGATTTTAAAGCTTATGTTTCGCCTATGCCATAAATCAAGGATTAAATAAAAGCCGCGTTGGAAAAATCCAATACGGCTTTTTATTGTGTTTTTGAATACCACAGGTTTTACCTGTGGTTCTAAAAAGCTTATAGCTATGAGTGGAAAAAAAGAACCCCCTTTGCTAATATAAAATTAGGTTCGCCAACCAATTTTAAAGGCAAAGGAGGTTATCCAAATGGACATTCAGAGTTTAGCACACAGTAAATGGAATTGTAAATACCATATTGTGTTTGTACCCAAGTATCGAAGGCAGATAATATATGGGAAAATAAAGGTGGATATAGGGCAAATACTTAGGAAATTATGTGAGTATAAAGGTGTAGAAATAATAGAAGCAAATGCATGTCCAGATCACATACATATGCTGGTGAGTATACTACCAAAGTTAAGCATTGCACAATTTATGGGATATGTGAAAGGTAAGAGTTCGCTAATGATATTTGATAGACATGCAAACTTGAAGTATAAGTATGGAAATAGACAATTTTGGTGTAGAGGTTATTATGTGGATACAGTTGGAAGAAATAAAAAGGCGATACAAGAGTATATAAAAAATCAATTACAAGAAGATATAGCAAGTGATCAAATAAGTATGAAAGAGTTTATTGACCCGTTCACGGGTGAGCCTGTAAATATAGGCATAGGGGTAGTCTGTAAAAATTATGCGGCTCACGGACTTATTCAACGTGTCTTGAGACACAGCCAGTATCAGACCATTATAGTGCTAGTGCATTAGTGCATGCCACCCGTTTAACGGGTGGTCATGACTTTGATTTTGGGTTATAGGGTTAGAGTTATGAAGGTGAGTCATAGCATATGGAATTATCTTTTGAAAAAAATATGTGTTTGGTATATTTGTGTAGAACTCTCATTGATATAAAATGAAAAGTAATCTGATAAGACTATAAAGGGAGATGATTTTATGATTTTTACAAAAAGGCAACATTATCTATCTAGATATGTAATAAAAAGATTTATAAATGACAAAGGAAAAATAGATGCCGTTTTAGTATCTTCAATAAAAAAAATAAGTTCGGATATCAATGATATTTGTGTGGAGAATGATTTTTATGAAGATAAGGCTAAAAATGGTAAGTATATTAATAGAAATAGTACAGAAAATAAATTTGCTGTTATGGAGTCAGAAATAGCAAATAAATTAGAGCATTTATTTCAAATTTTAAAGGATG
>Ga0255362_1000127_pt1 | contig 19649 bp, 23 predicted proteins | sample GFST75r2metaG_FD_186000 | JGI IMG/M metagenome (GOLD analysis project Ga0255362, IMG submission 186000)
ATATTATAGGGGGTAATAAATATGGAATGTAATAACAAGAATGAAATGATAAAATTTGCAAAGTTAAAACTTCATATTAAGTATATTTTGGGTATAAGCGTTGCTATAACAGCATTGGTAATAGTTGCAGCATGTTTTCAAAATAGTAAATTTGTAGATGAAGTTGCATTTGCATCAACTATTTCTTCAATTATTTTATCAGTTATTGCTATTATAATTACAATAATTGGTGAAGAGAAAACAGATAATACAAAAAATAAGCTTGTAGATGTTTCAGATAATCTATCAAACATAGTAGAAAGTATTAACATGTCTACAAAAAAGTTAGAAGGATTAAGCGATATTGATCACAAAATAGATAAATTAGATGACATAATAGATAAATTAGATAATCTTAATTCTAATGTTATAGAGACTAAAGATGTTATATCTAAGTTAGATTCAATTAGTTTCAACAAAACAGACACAGAAGATAGTGAAGACATCACAAAAATATATAATAATATAGAAAAAAAACTTGATGCTTCCAATTTTAATGCTAACTTTGTTACGTGGAGTATGTACTATGTTTATATATCAAGAGATAAAGACAAGCCAACTCGAATCAACGATTTTATAAGTTATATGAAGTCTGAATATACTACAGGTGCAGAGGAAGCATTTTTATATATGGGAATTATGTTCGTGTTCATGTCTATTGCTGGAAATGAAAAATTAAAAGAGTATATTTATGAAAAAATGGATAGCAAAGAGAATAGAGATAAAAAAAGTAAAATTTCATCTTTTATTGATAACTTGTAAGCAGAGATTAATATTATAATAACAGTAACCATTAAATAAGAAAAAGAGCTCATAACAGGGCTCTTTTTTATGCGTACAAAACCAACATAAACAACCAATTAGGGTAGGTGAGGTGATTTGCCAAGGCAAAGGAGTCCAAATAGAGAAAAGGCATTTGAGATTTACAAAGAACATAATGGAAACATTGAAAATAGGAAAATAGGAAAGATTTTAGATGTACCTGAAAAAACTATTAGCGGTTGGAAGTGTAAAGATAATTGGAATAAGGATTTGACTGGAGTACTACCAAACAAAGGTAAGGAGTACTCCAAAAGGAAAAGAGGAGCGCCACAGGGTAATAAAAATGCTAAAGGCAATTCAGGTGGATTAGGCGGACCAATAGGTAATAACAAAGCTGAAACTCATGGTTTCTTTTCTAAATATTTACCAGAGGATACTTTGGGAATTATTCAGGAGATAGAACAAAAGAATCCTATAGACATACTTTGGGAAAATATTAATATTCAATATGCTGCAATAATAAGATCTCAGAGGATTATGCATGTTAAAGACAAAGAAGAAATGATTAAAGAACTTAAGAAGCAAACTCGTGGTGATACTTCAGATACTGATGAATATGAATTTCAGTTTGCATGGGACAGACAGGCTACATTCCTACAGGCACAAAGCCGAGCTATGACAGCTCTTGAGAGAATGATAAAACAATATGAGGAATCATTAAACAGTAACCTTGCTACTGAAGAACAGAAGGCACGTATTGAGGTGCTTAAGACAAAAGTACCAAGTGTGGATAAGTTAAATATTCAAGGTCAAATTACTTCACTTGCAGATTTAATTAAACATCCGAAAGAGCGAGAACCACTAGAAGATGAATAATTGCATAAAATATCATGCATTAATATTAATAAGTCACGTTGATAACTGTATTATTATTCATAAAACGATGCTTAAATCACATTTTTAGTGCATAAACGTATATGAACTGCGGGAAATCTTAATTTAACGCAATAAGGAGATGAAATAGACTTGATTGATTACGCACCTCTAACAAGTAGGCAATCTAAATATATTGAGAACTCTTTAGATGCATGGCTTAATGTGTTAGAAGGTGGTAAAAGAGCAGGTAAAAACATAATAAACCTTATTGCATATGCTATGTGTTTAGAAGTTCACCCAGATAAACTACATTTGGTTGCTGGGGTAAGTTTGGCGGCCGCTAGAATGAATATTATAGATAGTAATGGGTTTGGACTTAAGTATTTGTTTAATGGTAGATGCAGGGAGGGCAAGTATGAAGGCAAAGAAGCATTGTTTATTGGCACACAGACAGGAGAAAAGGTAATTATAATTGCTGGTGGAGGAAAAGCCAATGATGCTGCAAAAATCAAAGGAAATTCTTTTGGATCTGTTTACGTTACTGAGGGTAATGAGTGCCATCAATCTTTCATCCAAGAAGTTTTTGACAGAACATTGGCAAGTAATAAACGGCAGATATTCATTGATTTAAACCCTATGCCTCCATCACATTGGTTCTACAGAGACATACTTGATTTTCAGGATCTATTGAAAGAACGTGGTGAGAATGAGGGATATAATTATGCTCACTTTACTATCATGGACAATCTAAGCATAGGAAATTATAGGCTTAAACAAGTACTGAAGACCTATGATAAAAGTTCATTATGGTATCAAGCTGATATTTTAGGTAAAAGAACAGCTGCAACAGGGCGTATTTATACGGGTTATAGCTATAAGGACGTTGTTATAACTAGGGATTATCTAAAGGGAAAGAAGTTTATACAGTTTAGTATTGGTGTAGATATAGGTGGTACTGATGCCACGGTTGCAACATTAACAGGCTTCACAGTAAGATATGCTGAGGTCATACATTTAGATGGTTATTATCACAAGCAGGGCAAGAGTGCTGGATATACACATGATAGGTATGCTAAAGAAATAGTTAACAAGGTAGAAGAATGGGGAAAAACCTATCCTTCTTTTTTTGCGTGTACTTATATATTTTGTGAAAGTGCAGATAAACTCTTTAGGCAGGCATTAAGCAATGAATTAAGGCGAAGAGGTATAAACATTCCAGTAACTCCTTCATATAAGAAAGAGGGCATTGTGGATCGTATACGATTGGTTAATATCTTAATCAATCAAGGTAGATATAAGATAATGCAGCATCTAAAAGAATGGATTGAAGCTATTGAAAATGCTACATGGGATGAAAAAGAAAGAACTGAGGGCGAATGGGTGCGTACAGATGATGGAAGTTATCCAGTGGATTGTTTGGATAGTTCTGAGTACAGTATACAACCATTTAAGAAGAGATTGGAGGTGTAAGAAATGGGGTGGATAAAGACTATGTTAACAAAAGCAGCAGTTAAGTTATTAAATATACAACCTGCACCGGTAACACCTATAACCATACAGGAGCCTTTGAGTTTTGAAGGTAATGTTATGAGGAATAGGATTTGGTACCGAGGTGAACCAAGTGAATTAGATCAGTTTTTTAAGAATACAGTGATTGATTTAGTTAGTAGATCAAGGTTTTGGGCAGCTGTACCAAGTGCAAAACTTAATATAAGAAAGATGCATTCAGGACTTCCATCAATAATAGTAGAAACTTTAGCAAAGATTGTTGTTAAGGACCTAAATGCAATTAGTTTTGAAGATCAAGCTACAGAAGATCTCTGGGAAGAAATCGCAGAGGATAACAAATTTATGAAGCTTTTAAAGAATGCCATTATTGAAACTCTTGTTATAGGTGATGGAGCGTTTAAAATAACTGTAGATACAGAAGTAACACAGTATCCTATAATTGAGTATTTCGGTGGTGAAAGAGTTGATTATACAATTAAGAGAGGCAGACTTCAGGAGATATTATTCTATACTGATTACACATATAACTATGCAAACTATAGACTTGTTGAAACCTATGGGTATGGATATATAAACAATCAACTTCTAAATTCGGATGGAAAATCAGTTCCATTATTCACAATTCCGGAAACAGCAGAGCTTAAAGATGTAACTTTTGATGAAAGATTTATGATGGCGGTACCTATGAAGTTTTATGATTCACCTAAATGGGATGGTAGAGGTAAAAGTATATTTGATAATAAAACAGATGTCTTTGACGGACTTGATGAGGTAATAAGCCAATGGATAGATGCGATAAGATCCGGACGAGTACAAAAATATATTCCAGAGGATTTGCTACCTGTTAATCCCGATACAGGAAAGCGCATGGAACCTAATCCATTTGATAATCAATTTATTAAGTTAGGTGCAAACCTTCAAGAAGACAGTAAGGGTGCTATAGAAACAGTGCAAGCAGATATAAATTATGATGCCTTTATTGGTAGTTATGCTAATGCATTAGATATGTGCCTCCAAGGCATAGTGTCCCCTAGTACATTAGGAATAGACCTTAAAAAGAAAGATAATGCAGAGGCGCAAAGAGAAAAGGAAAAGACAACGCTTTATACAAGAGGAGATATTGTTGATGCTCTATCAGAGGTTATTCCTGTTTTATTAAATACAGTGATTAAGGCTAATAACACTTTGAAGGGTGTTGGCTCTGTTAGTGATGACGTAGATATAACTTTGGATTTTGGTGAATATGCTGCACCTGATTTTGAAAATAAGGTTGATACAGTAAGTAAGGCAAAATTAGGTGGTGTAATGAGTATAGAGCAGTGTGTTGAGGAACTTTATGGGGATGATTGGACAGACGAGGAGAAGGCTGAGGAAGTTGCAAGGCTGAAATCAGAACAGGGAACTCTTGGTATAACAGAACCAGCCACTAATACAGATATTCCACCAGAATCAGTACCGGGTAATCCAACAGAGGGTGAATAATGAATGAAAGATTATGATTTAAGACAAATATTCACACAGATTGAATTAGATCTTATAAAATCAATGAATCATACATTGAAGCATCATCAAGAGGATGAACAAAATGAAGGTTTTAAGTGGGAACAATGGCAGAAAGCCAAACTCAGAAACATAGAGCAGTTCAGGCGAAATAATCAAAAGATAATAGATAAATATAGTAACTCTATACAAAATGCGATTAAGGACACCCTTAATGAAAGTTTTAGTTCAGGACAAAACAGAGTGACTAAAATAATTAATAGAATAAGAAATTTGCTTCATAAAGATAAAAGTGAAGCAACCTTTGAACTTCCAGAAGAACATAAGCCTCTGGTTGAACCTGAAAAAGAAACTGCTTTCTTTGGTGTAAATGAAAAGAAACTTAAGGCTTTAATTGATACGACCACTAATGACTTGAAAAATGGACAATCAGCAATGCTAAGGAAAGCAGAGGATGTATATAGGCAGACAATATTTAAAACAAATGTATATTTACAATCAGGAGCTAAGACATTATACCAAGCTGTTGACATGGTCACAAAGGATTTTCTTGATAAAGGGTTTAATTGTATTCAATATAAAAATGGCAATAGAGTAAATATTGCTAGTTACGCAGAGATGGCACTTAGAACGGCAAACCAAAGAGCAACATTTATGGGTGAAGGTCAAAAGCGTAATGAATGGGGCATACATTTAGTTGTAGTATCGGCTCATGCAAATACCTGTAAGCTTTGTTTGCCGTGGCAAGGTAAAATACTTATTGATGATGTTTATAGCAATGGAACTAAAGCTGATGGTGATTACCCACTATTAAGTGAAGCCATGAAGAAAGGGTTTTTGCATCCAAACTGTAGGCATACACTTGCTACTTACTTTAAAGGAATAACTCAACTTCCCAAAGTACCTGATGAAGATACTATAAATACTAATTATGCCTCAGAACAAAAGCAAAGGTATATGGAAAGACAGATAAGAATGTATAAGAGAATTGAAGCAGGAGAACTTGATAAAGACAATGAGAAAAAAGCAAGTGATAAGGTTATGGAATGGCAAAATACACTCAATCATCATTTGAAGGATAATCCTCAGCTAAGACGAGATTATGAAAGGGAAAAAGCTAGGGTTAAATCAACTACAGGGAAAAATAGTGAAGGACTTAATGAGTTGAAGAATACTTTAACAAAAGATAATATAAAAGTTAATGCTCCCACAAAACATTTAATTGAAAGGGCTGTGGAGCGTGGAGTAGATAAAGAAAGTATAGAAGATTCATTGAAAAATCCTTTGAAAATTGGTAATATTAAAGTAGATAAAGAAGGCAGAAAAAGTAAGGTGTACATTGGTGAAAAATCTACAGTTGCAATTAATCCGGACAATGGTAATATAATAACTGTATATAAAACTTCAAGCCAGAGAGTTAGGAGGTTGAAAGGTGAAAATAAAACTGAATAAAGAGCAAATTGATTTTTTAAACATTATTGTCAAAGACACTGAACATGAAAAAGATATTAAATCATTTGAGGTTGATAAAGATGTAAGCATTGATGATGATTTAGCTGATGATCTAAGAGATTTATGTGCTCAATACGAGATTGATAATGTACAGGAGCATAAGGATATGTCTTTAAACGAAAAGGGTAAAGTAGCATATGATTTGGTTAATTTGTTCTATAATTAATTAGCACTTACTAAGTAAAAATAGTAGGTGCTTTTATTATGTGCCAAATTAGATTTATAAATTTTTTCTGAGCATCTCTTGTGCAGTTGTTGATATTGTTCTTTCCAATTTACTCTGAAGATTGTTGGTGGTAGCTCCTGCAAGTTGATTTGCAATACCTTCAGTATTAAATGAAAAAGAATTTTGGTATTTACCGAAAATATCGTGGCATTTAATTGTAACATTAAAAGATATATACGGTTTAGCAAAAAACATTTGCGATGAATAAGTTTGATTAGGTGCAATAAAACAATTAGTTAGGTATTTAAATGGCTCAGCTTTGCCAGCAAAGAAAGAAACATTACTATAGGAGATTGAATCAATTGTGGCTCCCGTTTTACCATAATTTTTAATTATCAAGAATGTTTGTCGTATGCTTCCAACCTGAATAAAATCAGTGTATGCTACGACATAAGGTTTATTTGCCTCTCGTATTATTTTATTATTTTGTTTCAATGCACGTACAGCTATTAGTACGGATACTAGAGAAATTATGGTGGAACTTATAGATGATATAACTTGGATTATGTTCCATTTAGTGTCTATAAAATCACATCCTTTCAACAAAATGTTACCATATCAGAGCTGGTTATACAAATTTATTAAGTCTTAGAAATAAGGCTTTTTATTTTCGCCATTTTGGTATTTTGGGCGTTAACTAATAAGACGTCACTGGGCAAGACCAGGATAAAAAATGTAGATGAAAGGATGATTAAGAATGAACAAAGAACAATTTACAGCATTAGGCCTTACAGAGGAACAGGCTACAAAGGCAGAAGTAGAAAGTAAAAAGGAACTTGAAGGATTTATTCCAAAAACTAGATTTGATGAAGTGAACACGGCAAAAAAAGATTTAGAGAAAACAGTCAAAGAAAGAGACACACAATTAAATGATTTGAAATCTAAAACAGGAGATAGTGTGGAACTTCAAAAGCAAATTGAAACACTGCAGGCTGATAATCTAAAAAAAGACCAGGACTATCAAGCACAACTTAAGGACTTAAGTCTTTCAAACGCTATTAAATTAGGGATAGGTGATAAAACACAGGATGCCGATTTAGTTTCAGGGTTAATTGATAAGTCAAAGCTTATATTAGGTGATGATGGCAAAGTCACTGGACTTGATGAACAACTAAAGGGGTTACAAGAAAGTAAGGCTTATTTGTTTAAGCAAGTTGACACAACAAATACTAATACACCAGGATTTAAAATCGGAGCAGATGGTACAAACCAAGGCGGAGATATAAACACACAATTATCCTCTATCTTTGGAAATGATAAAAAATAAGGAGTGAATAGACAATGGCAATAAACTACGTAACTACATTTGAAACACAATTACAACAGCAGTATGCTAGAGAACTTACTTCAAGTGCTCTTACTACCGATAATGCAAGATTTATTGGTGCACAAACTGTAAAAATACCAAAACTTTCTCTTACAGGATATAAGGATCATAGCAGAGCAGGGGGTTGGAATGCAGGAAGTTACAGCAATGATTTTGAGACTAAACAATTACTACATGATAGAGATGTAAGCTTTTATGTTGATGTAGAGGATGTTGATGAAACTAATCAGATACTTTCAGCTGCTAATATTACAAGTGTATTTAATACTACACAATCAATTCCAGAACTTGACTGTTATCGATATTCCAAGCTTTATGCTGATTATAAAGCACTTGGCGGAGTACCTGATGCAACCGTATTGGATAACAAGACAGCATTACAAGTATTTGACCAGCTTATGGAGAACATGGACGAAGCAGGAGTTCCATTAGAGGGAAGACAATTATATGTTACTTCTCATGTAAATACATTGCTTAAACAGGCAGCAGACATACAAAGATTTGTACAGGCGGATTCAAACACAGGAAGCCTCAACAGAACCGTGCATTCACTTGATGATGTAAGCATAAATAAAATTCCAAGTGATAGAATGAAGACAGTATATGACTTTACAACAGGATTTGCCACAGGTGTAGGAGCACAACAAATTAATATGATACTAACTCATCCAACTGCGACAATTGCACCAATAAAAAGAAACTCAATCTATCTATGGGCACCAGGAACACATACTCAAGGTGATGGATGGTTATATCAGAATAGATCATTTACAGATTTATTTGTAATTGAAGCAAAGGTACCTGGTATTCAAATGAATGTAACACCTATTGCAAGTAAATAAGGGGGAATATAAATGTTAGCAGTAAGAGGTAATAAACAAATTAAAATTGATGAAGCTGAAAAGGCTACTTATTTAGCCTTAGGGTATGATATAGCTGAGGTTGACACTGATAGCAATAGCTTAAAAATAACAGATACTGCACCGGGAAAAACAGTGCCATATGCAACATATAAAGAGTCCTTGGATAAGGTAGCGTCACTAGAAGCTGAAATTGATGCTATTAATAAAGCGGCTAAAAAGTAATGAAGGTAGTTAATATGCTATCTTCTTTTTTATTGAGGTGATTTATGTCATATGTAGATACGAATTATTATAAAACCACATTTAAAGGTACCATTATTCCAGATGAACAGTTAGATAACCAATTAGAGCTTGCCAGTGATAGTATAGATTCTTTAACACATAATTCTATTGTTGCTGTAGGTTTTAATAGTCTAACATTATTTCAAAAGGATAAGGTACAAAAGGCTATATGCTTACAAGCTGAATTTCTATATCAATATGGTGATTATCTTAATTTACCTCTGAATAGTTTTTCGGCTGGTAGTGTAAGTTTGAATTTAGGTAATGGAAGCGGTGGGGTTCAAATACCTAATACAGTTATCCATTATTTAAAACAAACAGGATTAACCAATAGGGTGTTATAAGGAGGTGCTTTTATGTTTGGTAAACTTCCATTTCCAAAGTGGATATTAAATACACCAGTGAAGATATTTCAGACCGTGATTAATGAGGATGGTGAACCTGTGGAGACACCTTTATATGATGGACTATGTAATTACACTGAAAAGACAAAGCAAGTCTTAGACAAAGAGAGACGACTTATAACTCTTACAGGTAAAATAATAGTCCAGGGTGATATTAATCCAGGAGTACCGATTGAAGGATATGTGCAAATTGGAGAAATAAAACAAGATATTTATACTAGTATAAGACCACGTAATCCAGATGGTAGTGTGTTCTCAACAGAATTGGACCTAATGTAATGGCTAAGGTAACTATCAAACTTAATAACTCCAATATAGACATATTAGTTGAGGCACAAAGGCAAGCAGTAGAAATGACTATGGAAGCCGTTAAGACGGATATAGTAACAAGCGCAGTAGTTCCAAAAGAACATGGCGACCTTGAAAGAAGTGGTTTTGTAGATACATCTAGGCTAAATGACTTGATAGTTTCCATAGTTTTTGACACTCCATATGCCAGGCGTTTATATTGGCATCCTGAATATAATTTCAGAACTGATAAAAATGTAAATGCACAGGGTAAGTGGATGCAGGCTTATATTGATGGAGATAAAAAAGACTTTATAAAAGATACTTATGTGAAGTTTTTTAAACAGCTTTCAAGGGGTGTGGTCAAATAATGCTGTTAAGTGAAATTAGAAAGTGGCTCAAAACTCAGGTGATTTGTCCTCAGTGGTACATTGGTAAAATTGATGGAAGCAAAGAACAGTGTATAGGTTTATATGGAGTACAAGGACCTAAGGGCAACATTGCTATAGGAGGCTTACAAAATACAAGTTATGCCACTAAATCTATATCAATATTAATACATTGGGGAAATAATGCAGACATAGCAGAGCAGAAAGCACAGGAAGTATACGACAAGCTATTTGGTCAAGATGCTACTATAGGGAATAAAAGAGTAGTGGAATTTGACATGAAGGTTTCAGAGCCTATAAGTGTAGGAACTGACACAAATGGTGTGTATGAATATGTAATAGAAACAAACATAATTTATGGAAGGTAGGTAATGTAATAATGGCATTTAGTGGAGTATTTCCAGTCTATGATATTATTTTTAAGATTGGTACAAAAGGAAGTGCAAGTGCAGCGGCAGATATGGTGGCAATTTCAGATATGGAATCATTCACAATGAAAATTGCAGGAAAGACAGATGATTGGACACCAATGACAACGGCAGGGTGGCAGCGGTCTTTGATGACAAGTAAGAGTTTCACTATAACACTAAAAGGGAAAAGAAGTGTAGGAGATCCAGGTAATGATTATATAAATGCAGTAGCATGGAAAGATGGTCTTGATTGTAGTTCAATGGCTGAGGTTGATTTTCCAGATGGAAGTAAACTAACATTTAATTGTGTTATTGATGTTCAAAACGCTGGTGGTTCTGATAGTACAAAGGTTGCACCACTTGAATTTGATATGAAGTCTGATGGTAAACCAACATATACACCAGCAACAGTAGCATAGGAGGAGATATAAATGGCAATGGGAAAAGTATACGACATAATGAGCAGGCTTACAAATAATAAGCCTGTAATTAAAATTGATGAAGAGCATGAATACACGGTAAACAATAGTAAAAACCAAGCTATGTTTATTACACAACTTGCAAAAGATACAAAATTAAATGATTTTGAAAGAATAGATAAAGTAATTGAGGCAGGTCTTGGCGAGGAGGCAATTATCTATATCAATTCTCTTGATCTATCTATGAAAGCTACAACAACAATAATAAATGCTATAATGGCAGCTATTAGTGAGGTCGAACTTGAGGAAATAGAAGAGGAGGCAAAAAAAGAAAATAAGGGGTTTCGAAAAAAATAGCTGGTATGATCTAATAGATGATTGGCCTTTGATTGAAGCAAGTTTCACTTCTCAGTATGGAATAAGATTAAGGAGTGAACCCGATATGTCATGGGCAGAATTTACAACTCTTCTTGCAGGAATTATGCCCAAAACTCCATTAGGTCAGATTGTTTCAATCAGAAGTGAAGAAGATGAAAATATTCTTAAAAATTTCACTCAAGAGCAGAATAAAATAAGGAATGAGTGGAGAAATAAACAGATTGATGATATGACAGAAGAGGAAAAGCAAGATAAAATAAAAGAACTTCAAAATATGTTTGCAAAAGCATTTGGATAAATAAGCCTATTATAGTATAATCAAACTAAAACTATACTAATGAGAGGTGTGAATATGGGGTTCAAAGATTTTATGAGTAAAATGGCGGAAAAACAAGCGGAGTCAAATGCTAAGATAGCAGATATCAAAGCTAAACATGAAGAAGATCAAGCAAAAATAAGAGTATCTAGAGATGCAATGCTAGGTGCACTTCAGCCTCTTGGAAAATCTAAAAAAGCAAAGGAAAAGGAATATCAAAAAGAAAGATTAGAACAACTGAAGAGGGATCATGTTCCATTTTGTCCTAAATGCAAAAGCACTAATTTGACTTTGGTGAACAAAAAGTTAAGTATAGGAAGAGCCATCGTTGGAGGGGTTGTTGCAGGAGAAGTGGGTGCAATGCTTGGAGGATTAACAAGTAAAAAAGGAAAAGTGAAATGCATTAACTGTGGACATACATGGAAATTGTAAAATTAAATAATATAGATGGTTAAGCACTTAGTAAAATACTAGGTGCTTTAATTATGCCTAAAATAGGGGGTGAGAGTATGGCAGATGGAGATTCAGTTGGTAAGGTAAGCTTAGATATGGAAGTCAATGGAGACATAAATGCTCAAATAAGTAAAGCAGCAAGTCAAATAGGAGAGCAGATAGAAGCTTCACTAAAGAATATTGGTAATTTTGATTTTAAAGGAATGGGAGATAATATTGGAAATACTATAAAAAAATCAATAGATGACAGTATGAAAAACATGCAAAGTAGTATTGAAAGCACAATAAATAAGGCAATGTCAAATGTTAAAGGAATAAAAATCCCTGTGGATTATGATATACCGACTAACTCACCTACGCCTAAACAGAGTATGCAGTCAAAGAGTGCACAACCAAGAGCACCACCAATGCCTAAAATGAATAACAGCATTAATATGGAAGTTTTGAAGGCTCAAATTGATAATATTACTGGAAGCTTAGATATTACTAATACCAAGATAGATCAGCAAAAGGAAAAACTAGCAGAGTTGAAGCAGTCTTACAACCAAGCGTTTGATGAAACGAGAAAAAATCAATTACAAGAGCAGATCCTAAAGACAGAGGAAAGCATAAATAAATTAACTGCTACGTCTGATAAAGCAGGATTTAAACTTGCTGACCTTGATGAACAATTTAACGCTCTGGGTAATGCAGCTAGAAATGTAGGGGCAGGAGTAGACTTTGCAAATAATAAGATAAAAGAAACTGCTGACGTAGCAACAAAAGCAAGTAGTAGTGTAAAAAATTTGAGCAATTCAACAAAAGATGCTGGTGATAGTTTTAATAGAGGATCTAATGGTGCGGGAATGTTCTTTGATAGTATGTTTAAATGGGGAATTGTATTTCCTATGATAATTGGCGGTCTTGGTACAATAGCAACCTTTATTGGCAGTGCATTTATGACAAATACACAATTTGCTAATAGTTTGAATCAGATAAAGAGCAATTTAATGACTGCTTTTATGCCAATATATCAAGCGGTACTTCCGGCGCTTAATGCTCTAATGAGTGCATTATCAACAGTAACTGCTTATATAGCCAGTTTTACAAGTGCATTATTTGGTAAAACTTATAGCGCAAGTTTTGGAGCAGCACAAGCAATGCAACAATCTATAGGAGCATATGGTCAAGCTGAAAAGCAAGCTAAGAAAACAGCTGACAGTTTGGGTGGAGTTAGCAAGTCAGCGACTGCAGCAGGAGATGCGGCTAAAAAAGCAGGGGAAGCAGCTAAAAAAGGGTTAGCAGGGTTTGACCAAATAAACTTATTGGGCAGTAAAACTTCAACTACTCCAAAAACTGCAACACCTGCAGGCAGCGGGGTTATAACTCCAATCACTCCTATGGCAAATATGGGACCAATAGAAGCAGCTACGAAGGGTTGGGCTGATAAATTCAAGGCATTAATGGCTAGTTTATGGAAGCCATTCGAGCAGGCTTGGGCAACAGAGGGGCAGAATACAATTAATGCGGCTAAACATGCACTGCAAGGAATTGAAGACTTACTTGGAGATATAGGGAAAAGTTTCTACACAGTATGGACTAATGGAACTGGTGAAAAAATACTTGTTAATCTTTTAAAAATCCTTCAGGACATTTTGAACATTATTGGGGACATAGGAGTAACCTTTGCTAATGCATGGAATAAAGGGAGTATAGGGACACAGATAGTACAGTCTTTGGCTAATGCCTTTAATAATGTGCTGAGTTTAATAGATAAGATGTTACAATCACTTAGAAAGGTTTGGGCTGAGGAAGGTCCCACATTTGCTAATATATTTATGCAGGCTCTTAAGGCAGCAACAGGAGTTATAGAAAATGTAACTCAGAAACTTGGTTGGATATGGGATCATGGTGGTCAGCATGCATTTGAAGGGCTTGTAAAATTAGGACTTAAGGTTGGCGAACTTGCATTATTTATATTTACAAACTTTGTTACTCCTTTTGTTAATTGGTTTGTGAATACTATTGCGCCGGCAATTGCAACTGTGCTTAATGCCATTGGAAAATTATTTGATGTTATATCAAAAGTAATTACATGGTTAATGGGAAGTGGCAAACCTGTATTAGACATTATAATTACTGTGTTAGGTAGTTTTGCACTCGCATGGGGTAGTGTAACCCTAGCACTTAAAGTATTTTGGGGCGTTGTTGAAATCGTTGCAACTATTAAGGATGTTCTCGGTAGTGCATTTCTATTGTTAACATCCCCTATAGGATTAGTTGTCTTGGCCATAGGTGCATTAATAGCAATAGGCGTTCTGCTATACCAAAACTGGGATACCGTTTCAACTTTTTTGAAAAAATGTTGGAATGATATAGCGAATGTAGCAGTTAGTGCTTTCAATTTCATAAAAGACAATTTAGGGGTAATAGTTCCTGTTATTGCGGGAATATTACTTGGACCTCTTGGAGCGGCAATTGCATATGTTGCAACTCATTTTCAACAGGTAAAAGACACAGCTATAAATGCTTGGAATGGTATTGCGAATTTTATGGGTGGTTTGCCAGGGCGATTCTCAGGACTTACTAATAGCATTGGAAGTGCTGTATCTAATGGGTTTAATACTGCAATAAGTTATATTACGGGGCTACCTGGTAGAGCTCTTGGATGGGGAAAAGATTTTATCGATGGTCTAGTAAATGGAATCAAGAGTGGAATTGGTGCGATTGGCGATGCGGTCGGTAGTATAGCTAACAAAATCACAAGTTTTTTACACTTTTCGGTACCAGATGAGGGGCCACTTACTTCATATATGGACTGGCCAAAGGACTTTCTACAAGGTTATGCCAATGGAATTACTAACAACAAAGGATTAATAGCTAATGCAGTTAAAGGATTGAGTACAGACATGAGTGTAAATCTAAGCGCATCTACAGGAACTTTACAACAGCCCGCATTAACTATGGTTGGTAATAGTAGTAATGCTAAAACTACAAATGACACAGGATCTATTGATGATTTAAAAAATGCTATTATTCAGGCAATACTCGAAGCTATAAGGCAGAGTAAAGAAAACAATAATAATAGATCAAATAATAACAGTTCTAATGGTGGCGATTTAATTATTAAAGTAGGAGAATCAGAATTTGCAAGAATAGCAATCAAAGCAATTAATAATGCCCAAAGGCAGACAGGAGCTTCACTTATAACAATTTAGAAGGTGTGAATAGAAATGTTATTAAAAATAAACAACGTTGAAATTGCAGCATATCCAAAAGAATTTTCTGTAACTGCCTTGGATTTAGATAATGGTGAGTCAACTGTTAGAACAGCAGATGGAACACTTAACAGAGACAGAATTGCGGTAAAAAGACAAATTGATATGACATGGGGACCTTTAGCTTGGGATGAAATATCATCTATCTTACAAGCAATGAGCGGGGTCTTTTTTACTTTTTATTATCCTGACCCTATGGATGGAGTATACGCAACGAGAACATTTTATGTTGGAGACAGACCTTCTCCAGTAGCTGTGGATAATGGTACAGATATTTTGTGGACTGGCTTAAAGTTTATATTAACAGAGAAATGAGGAGGGAGATTTAATGTTTCAAGTTTCAGGCTTATTTAAACAATATGCATCGCTCCCTAATCGTGAATTTGATGTAAAAGCTATAGTTGGAAAAACAACATATTTGAATGATAATATAATGGAGTTTGATATTGGGGATTCTCTTATACCTTCGGAAGACTTTACGCTAGGGACGGTTATTTCATCTTCATTGAATATTTCTATTCGGACGATTGATACTATACCAAGTAACGCTATGATAACCCCTTATGTACGTTTAAATGGTGATAGTGGTTATACAGAATGGATTCCTTTAGGAAGTTTTTATATAGACTCAAGAAAATATCAGAATAATGTGTGGGTGTTTTCTTGTTTTGATAAACTTATATTAACACAGAAAGCTTATGTTTCAATGTTAGCTTACCCTGCCACTATGGTTGATGTTATGACTGAAATTTGTACACAATTAGGACTGACTTTGGACCCAATGGTTGTTATAAATCCTAGTTACACTATAAGTTCGTTACCTTCTGGATGCACCTATAGAGATGTTATTGGAGGAATAGTAGCTGTTCATGGCGCAAGCACTAAACTAGGGAAGGATGGAAATTTAAAATTCATCTATTACAATGTAACAGGGACATTAGTGACTAATGTAAAAGCTTCCGACTATTTTACAGCCTCTGAAACAAATCCTTTAAAAACTTATACTAAAATTATGGCTACATATAATCAAAATGGCGATATGTATGTAACAGGTGATTTAAATGCAACTACTGATAATACTTTAAGCTTCTATAGCCCTTTTATAACACAGGCTATTCTTAACTCAATATATAATCAGATAAAGGGATTTTATTATATGCCATTTACTATGGATTGGAAGGGATTACCTTATCTTGAGGTTGGAGATACAATTCAAGTAACAATGCGAGATGGCACTATTTTTTCTTCAACAATATTAATAAATAAGTTGTCTTTTAAAGGTGGATTGAAATTTACAACAAGTTCGCCATCACTTTCAGCTAATAATAGTGAATTTAATTTTGGAGGAACAATTAAACAATATGTACAATCAGTTGCAGATGATATTTCTCAGTCTATTATGTATTATTCCAATCAAAATGCAATAACGGTGAATACGACAAGCCAGAAGCCTGTTTATTTAAGCATAGCTGCAACAAAGGACACTAACTTGAAATTGTTTATATCAATATATGGTCAAGCAAGTGTAGCCAATTTATTAACTATAGAAATACAACTTGATAATGGTGATATTGTCTTTACTCCTAAACAAAAGACACAACCTGCTGACAATATAATAGGAATCCCTCTATTGATACCTCAACTTAAAGCAGGGGGGCACTACATAGGGGTACTGTTGAAAACTGATACAGGAACATTTACAATACCAGCACAAAATTTACAGGTTACTGTAGAAGGTGGAAGTTTGCAAGGTGGATTAAGTGCAGAGTATCCACATGCAGAGGTTATACAACCCGTTATATGGACTGATGTTAAAGGTAAGTATACGATTAGTGAAACAGTTAATACAAGCCTTCAAACACCAATGAGTGTACCTATTACACAAAATATATCGCAACCTGCTTTACCTGGAAATATTAGTTTGACAACCAGTGCTTCACTATATGATTTATTTGAAGAAACCAATGCAAACATTGTTTATACAGGAACATGGACAGTTTCAACAAACGCATTATTAAGTAGTAATGGCACAGCGAAAAAAACAACAGTATTAAACTCAACAGCTAAATTTAACTTTACAGGTACAAGTTTAGAGATTATGGGCTATCAAGATAGTTCCGGAGCATCCAATATATCTATAAATATTGATGGTGTGAGTTATGCTATATCTCAATATAATTCAAGTATAATATATCGCATAATGCAAGGGGTTTTAGGATTAGTTAATAAGGCTCATTGCTGTGTTATTACAAATTTAACAAGTGGAGCTGGCTTAGTTATAGATGCTATATGCTTAGATACTGGATGTGTACTTCAACCATATCAAACAGGAGTGTAAAGGAGAAAAAATGGAATTTAGAGAAAGTATATCTTATGATACAGATTTTATAACAGGTGTAATAAAAAAAGCAATAAAGAAAAAACCTTTAAATAGTCCAATGATAAATACCACAACAGTACAGTTATTTGATGCAAAAACTGGTAAAAAAATACGTGAAATTAAGTCTGAAAATATAATTTTAAATGCCACAGCCAAATTTGCATATATGGATTATTTTTACAACAGAATAAAAGGTTCTATTAGTTCTACAGCCTATATTGCCCCTTGGCAGGTTCTTGTTTTAACTGATTCTAATAGTTCAGAAGATGCTACACTTACGTACCTTAAAGGCAATATAATAGCTTGGGCTGATAAAGCAACACCTTATTCTGGCACAGATGGTTCAAGGGGTTCTGTAAATTTATCCGAGACTTCTTTAGATGCAGCGGGTAACGGTGATTTACATTTTGTATTTGATTTTCCTACCAATGCCGCTAATGGAACATTTCAAACAGTATGGTGGGCAGGGGCTAAAGCGCCTAGTTTACTACAACAATGGAGTTACCGTGGCATATCGCCAGTAGTAGTTAGTGGTTGTGTTATATCATGTATTAGTGTTTCGGCGGGAGGTTCTTTTAGCAAGTATAGCTTAACGGATGGGTCTTATCAGGGAAGTATTTCAACAGTTAATTTACCACAAATATATTGTACTGGTGGAGAATACGATGGCACAAACGTTTGGATACTTGATGCTAGCGCACAGAAAATACACAAATTTACCGGAGATATGACCGTTTGGCTTTCATCTGTAGCTATTACAGGTTGGAACACTGCAACTTGGGGTAATGCTAGTAGTACATCAGATATAACTGAACTCAATGGTACACTATATGTTATTTCTTATAACTATTTTGTTGTATCGATAAACGCAAGCACTGGAGCTTGCATAGCAGGTACAGATATAAGAGTTAGATGTGGATTAGCTTCAAATTTTAGTGCTAGTAGTACAGGTATTACATGTGATGGAGCGGGTAAATTCTATGTGTCATACCCTGACCCTAATATTATTTTCATACTTGATGTCAACTTGAATTATCTAGGGATTATAGCATCTCCACCAAATTATAATAACCCCAGAACAAGCTCTTATGACAGAACCAATGGTTATATATATTACTGGTCAAATTATGGTGGTGGTTTGTACGGTATAAAATGTGCTGTATATTCAGCATCTCCTGGTGCTCAAAACTTATTGCCATCACCAGTAACTAAAACGGCTACGAACACCATGAAAATACAATACGATTTTCAAATACAAAAAGTATAAGGAGGTATCTTGCATGGATATAAAAATAAGTTCACCAACAAACGCATATAACTTAAAAACGGGGCAATTAATTCTTACAAGTGATAAGACATTACTCGTATCATCAATAGCTGTTAATGATTATACATTGGCTATTATAGATTTGAAATCGGGAAATGTTGAAACTCTTTTGACGAGTGGAAACAATATAACAGATATTAACGGAAGCCTTATTTTAAAAGTATTTGAAAATGACCAAGCACAGTTGATTCTTCCTTAAAAAGCATCCTGAAATAGTGTGCTTTTTTAATACGCCAAATTAATTATATGTATATTATTTCACATTTAGAGGATTTTCCCATATCGTGACGAACTATGTAATTAATAAGGAAATGAGGAGGAATGATTGAATATGGAAAATCATCTATATAGTGTTGAACTTACAAGAAACTCTATTAATGTAGAGAGTGAAAAGCTAGATAATATGAAATACTTTCTTAATGAGGATAAGGAGGTAGATAGAAATATTAAAGACAAATTTCCAATTAGTTTTTTTGGTAATCCTCAAGATTCTCTCAGAATACAAGGGTCTAAAGCGTTGATTGACGCATTTGAAAAACTTGATGCAGAAAAGTATGATTTTACAGAGAATTTGAGTAATATTGAATATGTTGGATTGTATCATGATAATGAACTTATTTTCAATTTCCCATCTCAAGAAATTGAGGCTGTGAGCATTTATGGTTTTAAAAATGAGTTTCTTAGAGAATTTTGTATTGAAAAATATATAGAATTTTGTAGCAAGAATAATTG
>Ga0255362_1000130_pt1 | contig 19509 bp, 17 predicted proteins | sample GFST75r2metaG_FD_186000 | JGI IMG/M metagenome (GOLD analysis project Ga0255362, IMG submission 186000)
GTAAACCGGTGCCTTGCACGGTAAACCGGTGCCGCAGCCACATTGCACTGTGCGGGGTGCGAATGCTAAAGAGCTGACAGACAGGATATATGAGTATCCGGCACGTGTGAATCGGTCTCTAAGTCTTAGAGCTTCCCACGCAGATCGTAAGGTAACAGACAAGCTGAAGCAGGCTCGTTATCGGTGGATCGTTCACTCTGTACAACCCTCAACTACGGCAATAAAGGCGAACTGATGAGCTCGCAACTGCTGAGCTATTATCTCAGTGAGCTCGAGTGTCGCGGCCCCGCTATGCGGGAAAAGAAAAGGGCGAGGGGGTGCCTGGTGGACGTGTACCAACACCCGAACGTCACGGGGCGAGAGAACCTTAGCGTGGGGCTTACGAGAAAGGAACAAATTGATCGTATCGGGAACCATTTGGCGATCTTAAGCCACTTTGTAGAATATTTCATTAATTTGGCTTTGTGCGCAACTGGGATCCTGTAGAGCTGCATTTACGAAGTCAATTATTGGTGTGTCCACGTGTGAGAGGCTACATTTTTCCTTTAGAGCTCGGACTGAACTCAGGCCCTCGAAAACGATGCTGGACCCGGTCTCCTGCGCACTTATCAAAAGTCTACCGGTCAGTAGGCCTAACGTACGATTTCTGCTTTTGTCGACGTTTGCAGTCAGATTAAAATCGCCAAATGCGCAGAACTTGTGCGTCAGTTCTTGGTCGTTACTAAATTCCTGCAGAACACGTCGCATCTCCTTAAAGCATAGCGTCATAAATGCGTAATGTTCGTTGTTGCTGGTCAATACGGAATCGAAAATGCCAGTCGCAATTGCGTAGACGTTCTTTAGCACGCCGCACAGTTCGACTCCTTGCACATCATCGGAGAAATCGAGCAAGAAATTAGGACGCCTAAACACATCAAGGACCGTCTCCTTGCACGCGTGCTCATTGCTCCCGAAAGTTGCACCAGAGCAAAAGCCTCGCATCAATTCATCGGCAAAGGTCGCTCCCGAAAGACTAGAAATCCTCTTGTTGCCGGTTTCCGCCCGTATAACTTCTGACATGAGCTTTAAGGAGGGGTATTCGATGCCCTTTGCTGCAGAGACGATTGGTTTTCCCCCCAAATGTGTACGAAGAGATTTTGCCACGTCTCTGGTGGCTCCGGACGGAACAGCGAATATGACTAGATCGGTCGTTTCTAGTCTGTCGCTATCGAAGAGACTTGACGCCGTAATATTTGAGTTTAATTCCGTCAGAGGGTAGTATGTGCGATTAACGTGACGCTCATTAATTGAACTAATGATTTCTTCGTTCCTCCCGAATAGATACACGTGAGAGACGTTACGTGAGATTGCTTGAGCAAGGGCGGTTCCAAAACTCCCTGGCCCTATTACCGCTGCTTTTGTCATATGCTTTGCTCGCTGAAATGTTCTTTTACCGTGTTTAAATCTTCCTCGAAGTCGATTTCTGTGCAGAAATCAGTGCCAATGTCTACTGGGAAAAAACGGACACCGCGTTCAATCGCCAACTCTACAGCTTTTTCAAAAAAATCGGCAGGTGTGCACTCGGCTAGACATGCAATGAAAGTCGGCAAATCTTGCTTTTTGATGAAATTGATTCCCACTGCTTCACCTAACGCGTTGCAAACAGTTTTTGAGATGTTGAGTATAGCACCATCTCGATCCACAGAGTATTTGACCTCCTCTGCTCCACAGGAACCGCGCTTCACAAAGACTAAATTGTGGCCAGGATTTTTTTGAATTAAACGCAGGATGTCCCCATCAAACACTACATCGCCGTTAAGCCATAGAATATCGTCCCCGTTCGTTTTTTCGAGCGCTAGCAGCAAGCTTGCAGCAGTATTCGTTCGATCATAACGGTCATTGTAAACGAACGAGAGGTCGGGATATTTCTGAGTGATTAACTCGCTTCTAAATCCAACGACTACTACAAGCTCTTCGACAGAAGATATTGTGGACAAATTACGAAGCTGGAAGTCGAGTATCGTAGTGTCTTTGGCTATTTCGAGCACGGCTTTAGGCGTTTCTCTGCCCAATCTGCTGCCTCTACCTGCTGCAAGGATAATCGTTTGCATTGTATCACTTCAGAGTCATATCATTAAACGATCTTGCGAATTGGTGCAACTCGGTGTTTGTGCTGATTACGTCTCGCGCTCCGGATTCAATACCATCTCGTGGCAATCTCACGGGATAATATGGTTCGGTGTCGCCTTTCCATGAGGTCTCGTTAGGCTGACCCTCTGTTTGGGTTCCGTGGTCTAGGTGATCTACGAAGTCCTTTATCATATACTATGACATGAAACGCCTCGGTTTGCTCAATGAGCTACGGCGATGAGGGGCGCAAGTTTCCCGTCATCATCGTTTGATAAATCTCAGCTTTCGATCCAACCAACTTTCGGAACTCGCGCTGCAGTTGGATAATCGAGTACGCGTGCAGCGCTCTGGAACTTTGAGCGCTTATTTTGCGCGTGCAGATCGGTTGCATGGGGCGCAGAGCGCGCCAAGCACGCACAACCGTTATGATTCGCGGTAGCAGCATTTCAAAGACTGGTTGCGCGGCGCTCTTGAAGCAGAAACGCCCGCCAAGAAACTGGAAACACCAGTTACGCGGCTGTAACGAAGACGGTAAAAAAATGGCGATCGAACGGACGTCTGATCGTTGCGGCGGAATAGAAAGAGTCGTCGGTGAGCTCGCACAGCGGCTGTCGCGCGATCACGATGCTGAGGTACAGGTGTGGTCAGGAACCCTCGGTCACGCCCAAACCTGCGACTGGGAGGGCGTGCACGTTAGAACGTATAGCACGAGCCGGCGAGTCGGCTATGCGTCTGTGAAGCTGTTCAGCGATCTCAAACGATCCGCGCAGAACTTTGACGTCATTCACGCACACGGTTCAAGTACCTTGGTCCCGTTGATGGGTGCGCTAGCGGCATCGGGAACTCCGCTCGTCATTTCACCTTACTTCCACCCACAGGCGTCGAACAAGCTTCTAGCTATTGTGAAGCCACTGTTTGAGAACACTGTTGACACTTTCGTCTTGCGAAAGGCAAGAAAGATTATCTGCATCTCTGAAACCGAGGCGGAGCTAGTGTACAAGCGCTTTCCTAACACCAGTACCGTAAGCATAATCTACAGCGGTGTAAACGCTGAAGAAATCCAAAGCGCTAAGCCCTGTGAATTTGATGGCCAGCTCATTCTTTATGTGGGCCGCCTCGTACGGTATAAAAATGTACATCGAGTGATCGAAGCAGTCGCGTATTTGCCTCAGAGGTTCACGTTTTACATCATCGACGAGGGCCCGTACAGGAATCATCTGGAAACGCAGATTCGCGACCGCGGTCTCTCGCACCGCGTAAAACTACTTGACGTGTGTTCCGATGCAACGCTGTTCCATGGCTGAAAACAAGCGCGCTGCTCGTTAATTTATCTGAGATCGAGTCGTTTGGCATAACGGTCCTAGAAGCCCTGGCTGCGGGAATGCCGGCGCTCGTCAACGACAAGCTCGGCTTGCGCGAGCTTTCGGAGCACTTTGAAAGCGCTGTTGTTTCCATACACGCGGACAAGGTCAGCTCTCCGGAACTGGCCAAAACGATTAAGGATGTGGCCGGAATGCACATCGGGTCCGTTGATCTCAACGATTTTCGGTGGGGGAGGATCGCCGCCCGAACCTTACACGTATACGAGGAAGCCTGCGATTCGTGAATCAAGCTTGACGGATTGCTGAGCTCAGTGGCACGTGTTTACGGCGTCTAACGACGTCGTTTTTTAAGTCAGCTATTCGTCAACGAAGGCGGCGGTTGGTTCTCCGCAGCTCCTTCTGTGTTATCGGAGAAGGTCCGTACAAGAGCAAACTTGCAGCCATCATCCAACGGAGCCGACCAGGGGCCGCGTGCGGTTACTCGGCGCTTGCGCCGAGCGGACCTATACGGATGGATAAAAACAAGCGCTTTGCTCGTGAATTTGTCTGAAGCCGAGGCGTTTGCGATTACGGTGCTCGAGCCGCTCGCCGCTGCAAGCCGGTACTTGTCAACGATGTGTTTGGTCTGCACAAGCTCGCGGAGCGATTTCGGGGCGCTATCATTTCAATAGAGGAAGGAGAGACGAATGCGCCCGAACTGTCAAAAGCGTCGGAGGATGCTGCTGCACGCACAAAGCGCGGTCGATCTTGACGAGTATCGCTTGGATTGCATTGCGTCTAAAACACTGGAAACCTACAAGGAAGTTGAGAATCTCTAAGAGATTGTTTAAGAGGGAACGTGAGAGCGAAAAGCGCTTCGTTCTCGCAGATCTGGGCCTAACACTTTTTCGAACAAGTCTGCTAGCGGCAACGCAGCGGCCGGTGGCCTTGCAACGGACTGGAAATGGAATTATTCGCCCGGGGGTGCATGTCGCTCAGAAGGCCGCAGCGAGGCCTATGGCGCGGCCCTCCTCGTGGGGGGAGAGAAAACGTTATAAGACTATCTGAAAGATTAGGCAGCGCCGTGATATGTCAGCTGCATTTCGTTGACGAGGATCTCAAGTCACTGAAGGGGGCTGTGTATTTTCAGTGGACTTACCGTTGGATGGTCGATTTTGTTAACGAACTATCGACTATGTTAGCTGACGTCCGGACGTACTCGCGGGGCATTTTCGGGACCTACCCGTGGCAGCGCTATCAGTCGCGGACCTACGTGCTCAGCAAGAGAGACTATCTTTCGTTCGTGATCGACTTTCTGCGCTATAAACCAGACATTGTCATCTTGCTCGCATCTGAAACGTTCATAACTCTGTCGATCTTTGTGCTTGCCAAACTAGTCAAATCGCGCGTAGTGCTCGTCGTTGAAGAAAACGAGGAGAGAATATTTCACAGCTTGGTGCTCAAAGTACTCGCAAAGCTCAAACGGTCGGTTATGGTTGCGGCACACAAAGCTTCCGACCTTATCATTGCTGAGTCTGAACCCTCAAAAGAATATTTATTGAGAATGGGGTGCAATCCGGACATTATTTTTGCACTGCCGCACGGCGCCAACATCGATGATTTTCGGCCCGAACGGAAGAATCTGGAACTAGCGCACAAGATTGGCGTGCGTCCAGAAGATTTGGGCAAAAACATCGCCCTCTTTGTGGGTAACTACAACGCGTACAAAGGGGCCGAGTTTATGACGAGGGCAATTCTCGACCTCGGCTCCGACGCTCAGATAGTTTTCCTCATCCCGGATAAGGGACCTGTGTTTCTCAGACACGCAGAACAGCTTTTAGCATTGCCGAACGTTTACACATACCGACCGATAGACGACGCACAAATGCCAGATCTTTATAATCTCGCTGATATAGTTGTTGTGCCATCAATGCGTTGTCCGGGGACCAGCAGTGATCGCTCCCCAAACTCCTTGATAGAGGCAATGGCGTGCGGCAAAGCTGTTATTGGAACGAGCGTCGGGGGGATTCCCTTGATAGTGGGCGACGCTGGGCTACTTATTGCTCCAAATGATTCGAAGGCAATAGTTGAGGCGCTGACAACGCTGGTTACAGATGCGGAACTGAGAAAAACGCTCGGCACGAAAGCACGGCAGCGGGCCGTCACTAAACTAAATAACAAGGTGTATGCACGACGGATCTTAGACCTCCTCACGTGTAACTCGCCACCTGCAAACAGCAGAGAATGAAAGCTCGTATAGCGCTAGCTCTGTGACATACATTTGACGCCATATAATACGAAGCGCGCCGAACGCAGCAAACTCAAGCCGCACCAAAGGGCCGGCAAAACTCGGTGCGGCAGCACGAAAAGAGTCAAGTAAGTACAGTGACCTAGCAATGATCAGAAAGCTGGAGCAGGTCTACGCTTGCGTCACTGAGCGGTGAACGGCGATCGTAGCGTACACCGTTCGGAGAGGAAACGGCGAGGAGTAGCAATACATGAGTGTTCCCCGATCATTTTACGAGAGCCTAGCACGCGCGTTGGATTCGGTGACACGAACGTATTTAGCGACCATTGGCTTGATGGTTTCCGCGACCGTGTGCGTCGTTAACCTCTTGACGTTCGAGTCATATTACGTCTTTGTCACGTTCTTAGCCTTGTTCGCTGCCTGTGCCCTCTACATCGGACTGCGCAGAAGACTCACATCAAAAGCCGCCGTATCTGTGATGCGTCTGAGCGCAGAAGCAGAAAGCCGGGCCCATAGGATTGTTAACATCGTTTTTGTCTGTTTTGCGAGCGCAAGCGTCGTCGTGCTCAGCACGGCCGTTTATTCGCGTCCGGTGCTTTTTCTCGTTCTGGTCTCTGTTTTGGCAGCGCTCATCGCATTAGAGATCGCGATTACCACAAATTCTCGGCACGTTCCCAGCGTGCTGCTCAAGATTATTATCTTGGGTGTGCTTATCCGAGCAAGCGCATATTTTGAGTTCCCTAGCGCGATATCGGTCGACCCGTACTATCATGTCGGCTTTATTCAGTACGTACTCGACCACGGTTACATCCCCGCGCACACTGCCCCGTATGACCTCCTCGAGTACCCGAGTATGCCGATTATGCACATGTTGGTAGCGGCTTTATCGTTAATCACCGGACTCAGCGTGTATAACAGCTACTTTTTCGTCGGCATCATTGAATGTATTAGCGTGATTTTCATTTTCCTCATCGGCAGGGCAGTATTAAATGTGCGCAGCGGCCTGCTAGCAGCTCTTCTGCTCGTGATCGCCAATCAGTTCCTGCTGTGGGGCATCGCCATCACGCCGGAGACGCTCGGCATCGTGCTGACACTCGTCGTGGTCGCTGCGTTATTCCTCGTTCCGCGAGATGATATGGTAAGTTATACGATCCTCCTCGTCGTCCTGTTTGCGGGCATACTGCTTACACATGAAGGGACGTCGCTCTATACCGCTTTGGTACTCATCATCGTCATAGGCTCGTTTGCATTCATCAGCAAGATACTCGGCGTAACGGACGTTCGACACGAAATACAAGATGTGAAGGCTCTCTCTCTACATTTACGATCCCTCGCGCTCTTGGTGGTATTATTTGGCGCGAGCATCATAAGCTATTGGACGTTTACCGGCGGTTCAGCTTTGAGCAGGGCTATAGCGGTCGTGCGTGGAGGCGTCTCGCCATCGACCGCACTAGCATCGCCAGCAGCCGCCGCGTCCTCAGCGGGGGCGGCAGCGGCAGCGGTCCCTCGCCTGCCGCCCTCAGCACTTCCGATCTGGCCTGATTTGCCCGTGCTGATCCTCATCTTCTTTGCCACGTTTGGATTTCTGTACGTTCTGAGCGCAACACGAAAAAAAGCCCTGACGGTCGCGTGGATTGGCGCATCAGCTGTCGTATTGGCCGTTACTGTGGGCACCTATTTTTTTGGCCCAGGTATCTCCCAGCCCGAACGATGGATCGTGTATCTACAGGTGTTTATGGTGATTCCTGCAGCAGCCGGCATTCTGACGCTCGGCTCTCTAGTAAATACGCGTAAAAGCCTTGCCGTGATTTTTTCGGCGGTTCTTGTCCTAGGCTTTGTTAGCGTAACGCACCCAAATGCAAAAGTTGCGAGCGAATTGCCGTGGGACCAAGTCCCTCGCATTGCTCTCCTTCCCTCGGAAGTGGCTGCGGCGCAGACGATCGCAAATAAGACGAGTGGACGGCTGATACAGACGGATCTTGCCTACGCTCCGATCTTTATATATCAATACAACGTGTCGAACGTGACCGTGTTCCCGCCCTTAACTGCCATCACTAATTTTTCCAATAACAACAGCAGTTGGGTGCTACGGCTCGCGATTGCCAATAGTCCATACCTTGTGAGCGGTGCGCGTCCGGTGGCTAAGCTTGGAGCACAGCACTACGAATCCATTGAAGCTACCCAAAACGTGATCTACGACGCCGGTACCGTTCAGGTCGTCACCGCGAAATAATAGTACACAGTGACCGCGAACCGCCCACACTCTCGTTTGCACTGACCATTAGGCAAGCAGAAGGTTGTGCACCACCACGCACATTAGAAGCGCTTTAGCACCTCGATAAGTCACTGTCAGAGCTACGCTCGAGCGTTGTACTAAACATATAAGGCATTCGCGACGCATGCAGTAAACAGGCCCTCCCAATCAAGCGAGGTCTTCCGCACTATAGCACATAGGCAGTGAAAGAGCAAATGAAGCCTATTAGCACCTTCGCAGATCTTATCCTCGTGTTTGGTTTCGCGCTTGCAGCGCTTGTGGTCGCTAGTGTTCCGGCGTTCAGCGTAACGGTCGCTCGCCCCATCATTGGCGCGATAGCCGTTCTTTTTGTCCCGGGGTACGCATTCGTAGCGGCGCTGTTTCCCCAAAAAGAGACGCTAAAAGACGGTGTCAGGCTGGGGCTCTCTTTTGGTCTCAGTATTGTAATCGTGCCGCTCCTTGAAATAGGCCTCAACTATACCCGATGGGGCATCCGACTGGGTCCGACACTTGTCCTCCTCGTCGTTTTTACGCTGGTGTGTGTCGTAATCGCGACCATTCGTCGGCATCAACTCCAATCAGAACAGCGCTTCGCTGTCAATTGGCCTGTGCGGCATCATTCGGACGACCCAAGAGCGGCGCTTGTAGGAAGCACGTTCGATCGAACGCTCTCGATCGCACTCGTTATCGCTATCATAGCGTCGGTCGCTGTAGCGAGTTGCGCCTTAGTTATACCGAAGTCCAGCGAGCACTTTACTGAGTTTTACCTTCTCGGCGCTAACGGGACGCTCGGCAACTACACCACTGACTTCAAGGTGGGGGTTCCGAGTCCTGTAACAGTAGGTATTGTCAACCACGAGGCGCGGGACGTCACGTATAAGCTGGTCGTTTCTGCGAACAACAGCACACAACGCACCACCATGTACTCAGGACAGGTGGCCATCCCCGACGGTCAGCAGTGGCAGAAGCAGATAGATCTCGTGTTCAATCAACCAGGGAACAACGTGAAACTTGATTTTGCCCTTTACGCAGACTCACAAACCGCAGAGCCATATCGCGACACCCATCTCTGGGTCAACGTCACAGCATAACGTCGCGCGATTAGCGGCTACCGCTCTCTCGGCCAGAACACAATCACCTGCGTCAAGAGCTTTGAGAGCTATCGTGTTTGCTTATTTGAGAAGCGTGCGTAACGCCCGTGTCGCATTGTGAAGAGAGCGTGCGGCACGTCATCGTGCATCCAAATGGCGCGTTACTCAGCTTAACATGAACCGGACTCATCAGACGAAGCGTTGATTGATCGTGCCTTTAATACTCAAGGCCCCGATAGACGCTCACGCGCGCTTCTGAAATAAGTATACGTTATAGTCGTAGTAACTCTTGAGGTAGAGGTTCGCGTATGATTCATTAAGGACACTTAACGTGAAATTCGTCCCAGCCGATGCTGATCCAGAACTCGAAACTAAAAACCACACTCTGTCATGGCCTAACACATCTGACTGAATTTCTTTTGTTTTGACTTCACGACTATCATTCGATGGCGTCGCCCCCAAAGAGTCGAGTAGTTTGACGGCAACATCTGTCCTGTTGTTGTAGTAGTTCCAAACGTAGCTCTGATAGCTCGGAGAGACCAAAACAACGTCCCCACTATTGGCATTTGCGTCAATGAAACTAATTGCCTCTCGCGCTTGTGGTTTTGTTATAGATGTATATTACCCCGGCAAGTTCGCCACCGATAACACGACGATGATGCCTATAACAGCTAGTTTGGTGTACCTGCCGTTGATATTGCTTATCCCCTTAGCTACGAGTAAGTAAAATGCAACTGAAGCTGCGATCGTGTATCTTGGGTCGTAGATCGGGTTCGAAACGCCGAGGGAGATAACAAATGGTATCAAAATGGTGGCTAGCACCCACACGACGAGAAAGTACACTTTAGTTGGATCTTGGAGACGCACTTCCCATGAATAGCTTTCAAGAGCTTTCAGTGGAGCTTTCCAATTCATTGCGCCACGCACTTTTCGATAAGCGAACAAAGAAAGCACCGACAACCCTAGGAAAAGCGCTAACAACGCCGCCTTGCTGAAATAGCTAGTAAACTCGCCGGAATAGCTAGAAAACGTGCCTATAATTGTGTATATTGTGGGAGGCGCGAGCAGGGCCGCTTTTGCTTCACGCCGCAAGATTTGGTTGACTAGGACAACCATCCACGGAACAAAAAGCACTACAACGATCGCCTGTAACTCTGCCCACCGTTTTAGCGAATATGTGCGATTTCTTGACAGGAACAAGAGAGTGACTACGTAGACGTTCTGGGCAATCACGACAAACCAGCCATAATTGTGCGTGTAAACCAGAAGCGTTGTAGAGAGCACATATCCAGCTGACACGGCCAGCGTACTCCGCTGCAAGAAACGTAAGAAGAAGTACATAGAGAGGAGGGCGAGGAGGGCCATCAAGCTATACATCCGTGTCTCTTGCGAGTAGTAAACGTTGAACGATGACAGCGCGAGAATGAGCGCTCCCACGAGCCCTACCTCTTTGTTAAAGAGGCGCCGGCCGACCACGTAGATCATGGGTATCGCGAGAATCCCGAAGAGAGCCGATAAAAGCCTGACCGCAGACTCAGATGTCCCAAAAACAATAATCCAGTAGTGCAGGAGGAAGTAGTAGAAGGGGGGATGCACGTCTGCTGCTGTAGCTTGCACCATTTGAGGCAAGGTCATCTTTGCCAAAGCAACGGAAAAAGCCTCATCTAACCATATGCTTTGTGTGCCCAAATGATAGACCCTGAGAAAAGCGCCGATGAGCACAATGCCAAGCAACGCGATGCCGTACTTGGTTACCTTCCGTCCTACTACTTCCACGTGCAGCCGTCTACGCCGCGACACATAGAGGTTGTGATTTGAGACTGTGCTGGCTCGTTTCTAGATCCGAGCGCAAAATTGCTTCCGCATCTCATCTTCGGATTTCAGCTCGCACAGACAGCAGACACCTGAGCATCTGGAATACATCTCGCCCCACTTTCACCTTGCTGTGAGCCTGGTTGCGCCACGTTATCGGTACTTCCGTAACCGCAAATCCCTTCTTGTGGGCTTTTGCTATAAGCTCTGTATCGAACGCAAAACCATCACAGTTGACACTGAGAGCGTCCCACAAACTGCGCCGAAACGCCTTGCATCCGCATTGAAGGTCCCGCTCGGTTGTCTGAAGGAGTGCGCGTGCCAGGGCCGCGTACGCTGACCCTAAAATCCGCCTTAGGGGCGGTTGGGGCTGAAGAATAACTGACGCTGGAAGCCTTCGCGATCCAATGGCAAGATCAGCGCCGCAGTTTATCGCGTCAACAACCCGCATGAAGTCGTCTGGATGAATTGAGCGGTCAGCATCAATAAACCCCAGAACGTCGCCGGTTGCCGCTGCGAGTCCCCGTTTTATGGCGCCGCCCTTCCCTGTGAGGGTGCCGCTGCAGGTCAGTATGACGTTGCAGTTTCGCGCAGCAAATTCTTGCACGATTTCAAGGGTCCCGTCCGTGGACGCGTCTTCTGCGACGATGAGTTCTATGTCATGGAAGAAACTGAACTCTTGAAGTAGTTTGTCTATTTCACCAGCTTCATTATGCGCCGGAATCACTACAGAAATCATTCTCTTTTCCTCACGCACTCATCTTTCGTGGTTTAAGCGCTCAGACAGGTCGCCCACAAAACGCGCCCGACGAGTGCAAGCCGAGTGATTCCTGTCGCATACGTGACAAACTGGGGGCCATCGATTCGACCACGTCTTCGACAGATTGGACGGACTCAGGTATGGCTTCTCTCTCAATGGCTTAATTATGATTAAATATCGAGCTTGCAGTGGCAGGTCTGGTATTAGTTAGCGGCCAATTCGGGGGTTTTGTGCGTAAGAAGCATTCCTACGTTATATGCGATTCTGTTTTGTTGTAGGAGCGCGATTCTTTGCGTCATGGTTTGACGCAGTATGCGTTTGCGTTCTCCTGCCGTCCTAAAGCGTTGTCGTTCTTGTGTGTGTGGCCGCGCTTTGTCTTTGTGTCAGCGCTCCGAACAATTCGTGATTACTCGATGAACGCCAAATGGCAGATAGGATTATCGGAGCGTTGGAGGTTGGAGCCGGCGGCCTTTTCGAGTTGCGTCTGCCGTCGTAGGCGTCCCTGTGCAAAAAAGAGCTTGAACGTGCTCGACTGAAAACTTATCGTGATCCGCCACGCCTTTCGGCCCGTGAATCAATGAGCGCCGACATGGAGTGGAGGATGATCCCCGTAAGCACTAAAAACGTCCCTACTACCGCGAGAAGCAGCATCAGCAGCGTTGGACCTAATACGACGTATCCAACGACGGAATAGGCTTGAATGATAAAAAAGGCGAGTCCGACCGCCACTGCGACAAGGATTAAACCAGGAACGGTGAACGCGAGCAACGGCGATTTGAACTCAATGCTACGCATCACGCCCGTAAGCACCTGCAGTCCGTGACTCACCGGATGCTTGGAGGAGCGCCCCACGTCGTAGCGGACGCCGACGTTCACTTCCTTTATCCGCAGTTGCGCGTTAGCCGCGTCCATGAGCATCTCACTGTCGATCGTCAGCTTGTCGGAGTTAAACGTGAAAAACGGGGCGGTCTTGATCGAGAACGCGCGAAAACCGCTCTGCGTGTCGGTGAAGGTGGCGTCCCCGCTGAGCCCCCAATGGATCACCCTGTCGAGAACGACCTGTCCGAACCGGCGGTAGCGCGGGGTGCTTCCCGCCTTTCCGTCCAGGTAGCGACTTCCGTTGACCACGTCGGCCTCGTCGCGCAGAAGCGGGTCGAGCAGCTTCGGAATGTCATCGGGGTCGTGCTGACCGTCGCCATCGATAATGACGATGATGCCAAAGCCAGATTGCGTCGCGTACGCGAAGAGATCGCGCAAGGCGGCGCCCTTACCTATGTTGGCATCGTGAACGAGCACGTGTGCGCCAGCCAAGCGCGCGACCTCGGCGGTCTTGTCGGTGGACCCGTCATCAAGCACGACGACTTGGTCCGCGTACCGGGAGACGCGCAGCACGAGGCTGCCTATCGCTACCTCTTCGTTGTAGCACGGAATGCCAACCATGACCGTCAAGGAGGCTGCGCCGTGAGTCATCGCGTCGAGTTCCGTCATATCCATTGGGTTCTGCTCGGTGGAGGACAATGTTATAGCGCCTGCTATGCGTTTGCTGTGTGTACCGTGTGTTGACCCGACATAAAGTTTGCTGTTTGCTTGTAAACACGTCAATCTGAAAGGCTTATTGGTAGTTTATTGCGCGTCAAGCGCAGCTTCCGTCTGAAGACTCACCAAATGAGATCGGTTGTCGATTACAACACGTCAAGGAGCTCACGGAAGCAAACGGGACCATTGGACACACACTCTGGATCAGCCCCGGTCGAAGTGCCCCGCTCAACAAAGAACGGACAACTCATGAGCGGCCCTTGCCACGTCGTGCGCCTCAGCGAGGGCCCTTACACGCACCGATGTGAAGATTGTTGCGACTGAAGAAGTTTAAGAAGAGGCCGACTAAACGCTTGCCGCCACTACAGCCACCGGGCGCTGCCTGACAAGCAATGTAATGACTGAGATCGTCGCGATTTTCTCGCTCAGCGTGTGCGTTGCAGTACCCCTTTTCAGATGAGCCGGAACCGTCGTTGCGTTGATCGCAACAAAGCAATTTAATAGGGGGGCAGCACGATGTGGAGTAGATTAAGAAGCTTATGAGAGTAGCTATCATACCACCGACAGGCCAAACTGGGGAGTGGACGCTAAACAGACACCTGATAGCGGGCTTGCGAGCGCGAGACGTTGATGTGAAAGTCTTGCACCATTTTGCCTTAAACCGACAAAACACAAAGGTTTTTTTGGGCAGTCTGTTGTTGAAGCGTCTGATAAAGGATGAGTCGACCTCTCTTATACATAATGTAGATAATCTCGGACCATTTCTCTTCCGACACCGAAACCTACCAGCAAAAAAAGTGCTCACCATTCACGATATTGCACCGGTTATGCTGCCGGCATGCTATACGCGAGTCGTGCCCGATCGCATAATGCGGTTTGATTTTGCGATCGTGCTCCCAAAGCTGATCGAAAACTGTGATTTAGTCATTGCAGACAGCTATTCTACGATGACAGATTTGATCGCAAAATTCGGAGTTCGCAAAGATAAGCTTAAAGTTATTCATTTAGGGGTCGACACGTCTTTTTTTCATCCTCATAGCGATTACAGTCAAATTGTGCATCAGTATAACTTGCGACGTCGTTATTTGCTCTGCGTTGGCGACGATGGCCCCAGAAAGAACCTAAAAACCCTCATTAGAGCGTATGTGAGCGTTTTTCAAGAAATACCTGAGGATTTGGTGCTGGTTGGACCGATTAGCGAGAAGAAGATACGCGCCTACGTCAATTCGCGCGACCTTCCGAGTCACGTCAAAAAGGAAGCGCAGAGACGGATAACTGTGCTCGGATACGTAGCGTACGAAGACCTACCAAGACTTTACGGGGCAGCGACTGCTTTGATCTTCCCGTCGTTGTATGAAGGGTTTGGACTCCCACCTCTTGAAGCCATGGCGTGTAACGCTCCGGTCGTGCTCTCAGACAACAGTTCGCTGAGAGAAATTGCAGGAGATGCGGGACTATACATAAACGATCCACTAAACTCGGAAGATATCTCAGGAAACATTCTCGAGATAATAAATAACGAGAGTTTGCGTGAAAGTTTACGATCCAAAGGCTCTAAACAAGCACATAGATTTAGCTGGGAAACAACCGTTCAAAAGACCATAAACGCATACGAGTCCATTCTATAGTCAAAAGAGTAAGGACTCTTTGTCAATCGAGAGGAGTGCGCGGCGATGAAAGAAAAAGTTATATTAGCCAATACGCATTCTTTTTCTTCTTTTTTACCCGGCTTTCAAGTAAAAAAAGAAATCAACGAGCTTCCTTACGGTGGGGGGTGGCACGTTCGACTCGCTCAACAGATCGCAAAGAGCACGGACAGATACGATCTAGAGTGTTGGAGCATCGAAAGGCGGTTAGACAAAGAATTTGTAACTAAGGACAACAACATACTTTATCGATTCTTCCCCGCACAACGCATGGGATCCGATCGAATCAACCTCGGCGAGGTTTCCTGGCCATTATTGCGGGAATTGCGCGTCGAAGTGAAAAAACAGCATTCGCTTGTGCACTTGCACTCGGCATTTACGTGGACAACTGTTTTTGCATCTATTTCTATCAAAAAAACTCCGGTATTGGTCCAGTGCTACGAAGAGAGGCCGCTCCTGCAGCTCTTTTTGGAAACTCCGGAAAGGGTGAGGTACAACTATTTGGCGTCGTACTTGTTAAAAGTCTTCTTTTTCGAAAGGGCCTTAAAAAAACGCGTCGATTGTTTCCTCGTTCTCAATAAGCTCACTGAAATATACTTTTCACGCTTGGTTGGAGCAGAAAAAGTTCACCTCTCGCCAATGGGAATCGATTTCTCTGTTTACAGGAGAATCGACAAGAACAGAGCCAGAGACGACTTAGGTTTGGATTCCAGCAAAAAGTACGTATTGTGCGTCGCTGGGATGGTCGAGAGGAAAGGGTTGGACTATTTGATTCAGTCCATGCCACCTATCCGCGAGAGACTGCCCGATACCGAACTGCTTTTGGTAGGAGAAGGATATTATAAAACGCACCTTCAACTCTTAGCCCAGAAGCTACACATTCCGGACAAGATTCATTTCATTCCAGCGGGGGACGCTGAAACCAGGGTTCCCGATGAGGAATTGCCACTTTACTATAACGCAGCTGATGTGTTTGTCCTTCCGTCTCTAACTGAAGCACTAGGGGTTGTGGGGATCGAAGCTATGGCGTGCGGAACACCGTTTATCGGAACCAACGTCGAAGGGATACCGAGTCTAGTCGAGCAGTTTGAAGCAGGAGTGTTGATCCCACCAAGGGATTCAAATGCAATTGCGAGCGCAGTAATTAACGTTCTTGAAGACGGTGCAACGTTCAGCGCAAACAGAGAACGCGCGAAAAACTACTTTGATTGGCACAGCGTGGCGAAAAAAAATATCGATGTTTATGATGCCCTTTTTGATAAATATTACGGCGGCAGCGAATAAACGCAGTATGAAACTAGATCAACAAGTTTAGTTATTGACGATAAAAAAGCGTTTTTACCGCTGACTTTCTATGTACCTTAAATTCATTAAAGACCTCAGGATTGGAGACCATGTTCACTTTGTTCGCCCCAAAGTTACAGCGAGACGTGAGCTCGTTTTGATAGCGCGATTAAATTATATCGGCTCGGCGGTCTCTACATGAGTAACGGAACTGACTGAGCTAGGCACGTCATTTATAACTTTTAACGCACAGAATAGGCGCTTGATAGGAGTATTACGATGAAGTGTATAGCACAAGTTTTATTAGCCGGTCTTTTTGTAACTTAAGTCATAGAGAGCATTAGACTCAAGAAACGTGAGTATAGTAGTCACTTTGTTTTAGCTATTTAAGTGGTAATAATCTTCTCCTATGAGTGCACGACGCTGAATACCTCGAGTTGTTGACGAGCTTAAAAAATCAGCCGGTGACCAATGACAGATAAAGGTGAGCAGAGGACGAAAGCGATAATTCTCGCAGCCGGTAGGTCAACCAGACTTCGGCCACTGACAGAAGAGGTGCCCAAATGCTTGTTATGCCTTGATGATGAGACCATCCTCGATTACCAGATGCGCCGTTTGGCAAAACTGGAGATTGAATGCGCCCTGATAGTTGCAGGGTATAAGCGCGATTTAATACAGAAGCACATACAGAGGTCGGACTATAATCTACCAGTCACTATCGTCGATAACAAATTGTTTTATGAAACCGACAATGCGTATAGTTTGTCACTCGCCTTGGAACACGTCGATCCCGCTGTGGACGCTATCCTCATCTTAGATGGTGATATATTGTTTGAATTTGAATTACTGAGAAGATTGGTCCAGTCACCACACGATAACGCCTGCATCGTCGAAGATGGAAAAGAAATAGAGCCTGAAGATTGCAAGATCGTGGTGAAAAATGGGTCTGCCGCGAGCATTGGTAAGACAGTTCCAGGCAACGCCGTGTACACGAGTATGATTAAGCTGAGCAATGAGCTCTTAACCGAATTCAAACAAGCGCTAAAAGAGCCGAGAGCGAAACTTGAATGGTATTCTGAACCGCTGAATAGACTTCTGCTTAAATTTCCCTCCGCAATGCACGTCCTTTATACGAATGGGATGCTCCGCTGTGAAATAGACACGTATGATGACCTAATTCAAGCACGAGCCATTCGCCAAAGAATCACACAGCTCGAGCACGGAACGCATGAGGTATGAAGTAGTTATATTTGGTGGCGGAGCGACCGGTACCGCCGCTTTTCGAGATTTATCGATGAGGGGCTTTTCAGTCGCTCTCATCGAAAAACGGACCATAGCGAGTGGCACGACTTCGTCTTCTCATCAAAACTTACTCGGCGGGATGCGGTACGTTTTGAAGGATCCAGTAGTCGCGCAAGAATGCGCCGAAGAGAACGAAATTATTTCTGATATCGCTTCAGAAGTAGTCGGAGATGTGCGGAATTACTTCGTCGGGGTGACTAGCGAATATACAATATCTGCGTTGCAAGCAGCCAAAAAGCTACACATTCAAGCGAAAGAAGTTGATATTGATGAAGTATTTAAAGAGATCCCCGAATTAAATAGAGATTTAAACGTTGCCGTGGAAACGGCCGACAAAAACATAAATGCACAGCGATTTTGTTGGCTGAACTGTTATTCTGCAAAGCAAAATGGAGGCAGCCTGTTCGAGAACCAAGAGCTTCGGTCGATACACGAAATTGAACAGGAATTCGTAATATCCGCCAGCTTAGGCAAATTGAAGACCAACTATATAATTAACGCAACCGGCCCGTGGGTAAATACTGTGGCGAGTAACGTTGACGCGACCATTCCCTTAACCTACAGCCAAGGAACCATTATCGTTCAAAAGGCGCTCTGCTCACGAGGTATCCAGCATTTGCGCGAGCCGGCGGATGCAGATGCGTACATTGTACACGACGGGTACGGCTGGCTGGGTACGACTTCGACAACAATCCAGAGACCGGAAGACGCACATCCTGAACCTTGGGCTGACACATATCTGAAGAATGAAATCGCTCGCATCCTTCCAAATGTAAAGCTCCGCCCTACGCTGCGCATGTTTACTGGTGTGAGGGCACTCGCAGACGGTGAACACGGCACGGTCGAGTTAGGTCGGCACGACCCAGATGGACGGTTGAAGTCGCGTGACTTTAAGGTGATCGAGGATCCGAGCAACGTGTTCCATATTATTGGGGGAAAGCTAACGACGGCGAGATTAATGGCAGAAAAAATAGCAGATGCTGTTTGTCAAAAGGCGCATTGTAACGTGCGCTGCAGAACGTCAAAAGAGTCCCTAAATGCCGATTAGGCCCATTGGCGACTCAAATGGCATTTTTTTATGACCGGACTTCGCACGTGCCTCTGGGTCGAGGATGGCAACTATCACGGGGCTGCGCCAACAAGGTCATCGGCGAGAACGAACAGTTATAAATCGCAGTCTACCATAAATCGACGATGCGAAAATGACAGTGCAGGTTTGCGCAGCAACAGTCGCCTATAACGATCCAAAAGAACTTGCGCGTCTGCTCTCGTCACTTACGAATCAAGGGCCGGCTTTAAGTGGGCTCATCGTTATCGATAACTCGGATCAGACATACTTAGCAGAAAATAAGAGAGTGTTCGACACGCACTCTAAACAATACCCATTTACCTATTATCACCAAACCAAAAACAATGTGGGCTCTGCCGGCGGCTTTCACGTCGGTATGAAGGTTGCCCACGAGAATGGTTTCGATTGGCTTTGGCCCGTAGATCAAGACGGAGTCGCGTCAGATCTCTGTCTACCTGAGTTGCTGAAGCACGCTGACGACGGCGACATTCTTTGTCCCAAAAAGGTAGATATAGACAGGCCTTGGGTGGTTTTTACGCGTGAAAGGCTGAAGAAAAACTTTTTTGGACATCTGCGTCCCGTTCGTTTGAGTGCGGACATGTGCCGAATAGACGCTTTTGGCACACACGGGGTTCTCATTTCAAAGAAAGTCATGGACTCGATCGGGTATTATGACGCTTGCCACTTCTTTGTCGGTTTGGAAGATTATGATTACGCACGTCGCGCGCTGCCAGCGAAAATTGCCATTATAGCTGTCGACGCGGCCGAAGTCCGACATCCAGACCTTCGGCGCAAAAAAGCGCTGCAAGAGTCCCCACTTAGACCTAGAGATGAATCAAAGCTTAGTGCGGCTATCGGCAAGCTTCGTCCAGAACATTTAGGTTACGTGATCCGTCCCAGCCGCGGTAAGCAGTGTTGCTCGAAGAATAGATACTTGCTGACCTTTTCATGGCTGTATTTTGTCACTGAAAGTTTATCAAGATGGCAATTTGCGATCGCGTTTCTGTACTCGCTCTGTGTGCTGTTCATCAAATCCGCCACGGAAAACGAAATATGCGTGAAAAAAACACTGGATGCCTACGTGAAGTGCCTCGTAT
>Ga0255362_1000131_pt1 | contig 19493 bp, 16 predicted proteins | sample GFST75r2metaG_FD_186000 | JGI IMG/M metagenome (GOLD analysis project Ga0255362, IMG submission 186000)
AATAAAAATAATTATGAAAACCACAAACTCTATTGCAGTAATTATCTTTATTGCTGAATTGTTAGATTTATATAGCTCGCCAAAACTTTTATTTACTGCAATTATACCAATATATTTTCCATAATAACACAGTGGAAATGATAAAATACCATTAACCTGATTTTCGCTATATTTAATGTTAATTACTGCTTTGCCCTCCATGGCAGTTTGAACATTTATGTTTTTAATATTATTAGATTCAAAATCATTACTGTCTTCTATTTTACCTCCTCCCATATTAAAAACCTGACTTGCGCAGCCATAGGTCGACGTAAAATAATCAGATATATCCCCTGATTCAAACTTCAAACCCGCCGGAGTAAATGGCAAATTTTTATAAATTAATTTGTAATCTACGTATTCTCTTGAGCTAATCATAATATCATTCATTGACTTTTTAATTGTGTTTTCAAGGTTAGTTGTAAATACTTGTATTATAAGTAGATTTAATATAATTCCCGTTATTATAAGAATAATGGATAATCCAATTGTAAATTTTATTTTTATACTGCTTTTCATGATCTCACCTCATAACATACCCAACACCAAATATAGTTTCAATGAAAGTTTGTCCACTATTGATATCAAGTTTTGACCTAAGCCTTCTAACATGTACATCAACAGTTCTAAGTTCTCCATCATATTCAATTCCCCAAACTTTATCCAGAAGTTCTTCCCTTGTAAACACTATATTTTTATTTTTCATTAGGAACACTAAAAGATCATACTCCTTAGGCTTTAGCTTAACATCTTCACCACTTTTCACAACTTTTCTCCCTTGAAAATTAATTTCTACATTTTCCCATAGTTTTATAAGGTTTTCATTCTGGTTAAAATTACTGTATTTTTCAACTCTCCTCAAGGCAACCTTTACTCTAGTCATTACCTCTCTAATATTAAATGGTTTTGTAATATAATCATCTGCTCCAAGTTCTAAACCAAGAACCTTATCAACTATGTCATTCCTGGCCGTAAGCATAATAATTGGAAGCTTATACCTAGTATTTATATATTTACATAGTTCAAAACCATTTTCATCTGAAAGATTGACGTCAAGCAAAACCAAATGTGGCTTGTATACCTCCATTAATTCTCTAGCTTGCTTAGCGGAAAAAGCACTTTTAGTATTATAACCTTCAATTCTTAATGCCACAGTTAATATATCATTTATTGAAAATTCATCTTCTACTACAAGTATGTTAAAATCCATAATTTCACTCCAATCAATAGCTATAATGTATCTTTATTCTTTACATTTCCCAGAAATCCTTCTAATTCCTGAATAAACTATTCTATTAGACGATTTATCTATATAGCTACTTATTAACATTCTGTTTTTTCCCTCAATATCAATTAAATTTCAATTAATTATTTACATAACGTTTTTCTCTTGTTTATAACTTGGAAATACTATATTATATTATATAATAACTTAACTCAATTTTTACGTAGGCATCTTCAAAAAACAGCAAACCAGTATCCTAGTCTATTTTCTTTGAGATGTCTTAGATCGATCATAGGAGTGATAATCATGGAAAACTTAATTATGCCTAAAACTCCCCTTGAGGAGATTGAATTTAATATATACGACTCAGAAATTTCATATTTTGGTGGCAGTCAATATTGGTTTCCAAAAAAATTTCATCAACTCAGTGGTTGTGGTCCTGTTGCTGCCGCTAATATAACTGCTTATTTGTCTCAGACATTTCCAGATAAATATAGTGATTTATATTCCTATAAAGGTAACATAAATAAAAATGATTTTGTAAAGCATATGGTTGAGATTCGAAAATACGTAAAGCCAGGAATTTTTGGGCTTACCTCTGTTAATCAATTTTCAGATAATGTTATGGATTTTTCTAAAGAAAGAGGCGTATCCCTAGTTCCTCATATTTTAAATGGTAATGATTCTAGTATTGATGAAGCTATAAGCTTTATTTCAGAAGCCTTATCTCAAAAAATACCCGTTGCCATCTTAGTTCTTAAACATCCAGTAAAAGAACTTAAAGAATTTACTTGGCACTGGATGACTATCACTGACTTAAAGATGAATTCTCAAGATAACATATATTATATTTCAGTATCATCTTATGGCGTTCGTGAAGAAATAAATCTAGATTTACTTTGGAATAGACGACGTTCAAAACATATAATCAGTCTAGCATATTTTGCATAAATTAGATTTATGCAAAATATCATCATTAATTTTTTACACTAGTTCCAGTTTTTAAATTAATTTGTACAATTTCTGGGCTAGCAAAAAATCTTATAGGCAGTACTCCATTACCTATTCCTTTAGTTACTAATATGTCTCTATTTACCTCATGAACGATATTTTTCACATATTTTTGCCCATATTTTGAAGATGTACATGGTGCATATAAACCAAAAAAAGTAACTTGACCACCATGTGTGTGCCCAGCGAGACCTAAATCATAATTAATTGCATTTTTATAATCACTAAAGAAATCCGGATTATGAGAAATAGCAATAGTAAAATTGCTACTATTTTCTTTAAGTATATTAACCTCTGGATTTCCTTCAACCAGATCATCCACTCCAATTAATTCAATGCTTTCTTTACCAATATTAATAACTTTTTTTTTATTTTTAAGTATCTGAAAAGAACTTAATTTAATTTCATTTAATAAAGAATCTCTTCTATTAAAATAATCATGATTCCCGAGCACTGTAAATATGCCTATCTGTGCTCGTAATCTTCTTAGTATTTCAAATTCCTTATTTAAATACTTGGTTACATCTGACTTACTTTTTACTGAAATATCCAAGTAATCTCCACCTATTATTATAATGCTAGGATCTAGTTTATTTATCCTTTTGACTATGCTAATTAATCTATTAGCCCTAAAAAATCTTCCGTAATGAATATCTGATATAAAAATGATTTTAAAATTATCGAAATTATCCTTTATTTTATTATTCTTAATTTTAGTTTTTCTAACTTTATAAACCTGACCTTCAATTAAAATCCACGATGTAAAAAAAATAAATAGGTATAATAAAATGTGCAATATATTAGACATGCATGTTCTCCTTAGTTAAACTCTATAAATTACTTCTATCATAACATTAAAAATCGATAAGATGAACAATGTTAACAACTAATTTTTTCTCCGTTATACTTACTAATTCATAAGTACACTCCCATTGACACGGACTAAGTAATGTGATAAATTTCTAGAAAAGACCTAACTCAAAGGAAGTGGATTAGTAATGCCTAAATATTTAGTTTGTAAAAACACAATGAAATACAATAAATTAGCTAAGTCACTAGAAGAAAACAATATTAAATTTGAAACTAAAAATTGTTTAAATAAATGTTCTAAATGCCACAGTAAGATTATGGTTAAAAAAGATGATGAATATATCTCTGCAAAAAGCATTGATAAATTATTGGAAAAATTAGATATATAAGTATAATCTAGCAATTAATAAATATAATTGGTTGTTATTTCCTAATTCTTTTATAAGAATAACAGCCATTTCACTTATAATTAATGATATCATTACTAATTATAAAATTACTATACATACATTTTTTATCTTCTTCATTATGATCCTCCTATGGTTTTCTCATCATCATGTATCATTTCGCTTCGTAGGCCTCATCGCAAGCTTTAATTATAAATATTGCTGTCACAAAAACGGATAATATATTTACAATTATCAAAACATTATAATATTTCATCTCATCAAGTAACGTACCAAATAATAATGCTCCTAGTGGCATGGCTCCCTGAGAAAACATTCCTAGTATTGAAAAAAATCTAGATCGCATTTCATCTGGAACCAGATTTTGAAGATTTGTTGAAATTGGGGTATTCACAAAAGCGTTAAAGAATTCCATAACCATACATCCCACTGATACTGATACAAACAATGTCAAAGTTACTCCACCGTAAATTTTTACTACGGCGGGCAAAATTAATGCACAAACCACTAATCTTAAACTAGTCTCAATAACAAGTCCATATTTCATAAGTTTTCTCAACCCTAATTTTTTAAAATATAGTGATATCCCAATATTGCCCAGTAGTATTCCCACTGCTAAAAACCCCATTATATAACCATACTGCTGGGAAGTAAAACCAACCCCTCTCTTTAGTGCATAAGGCATTATTACATCAAATAAAGGGACAAGCAAAAAATTAGCAGTCATAGCAAAGGTAAACAATTGAAGTAATCCTTTTTTAGCAACAATAAATTTTAAAACTTCAGAATTTTCCTTTAAAAATAGTTTCAAGCTTATTTTTTCTTTTTTTTCTACTTTTTTATTATAAGCAATAAACATTGAAAATACTGATGAAATTATAAAGGAAATTCCATTTGAATAAAACACCATCTTTATTCCCCACAATCCATATATTATTCCACCCATTACAGGTCCTAAAATGGTTGAAGCTGCATCAAACCCGCCCTTCATAGAATTAGCTTCTATCAGTTCAGTTTTAGATATTAAATCTGGCATTAATGCAGAAGATGAAGAATTAAACAAACTGTCCATTATAGACACAAATATTTGTAGAACAAATAGAGCGTAAATATTAAAATTACCGGTGGTCGCAAGTATTCCAAACCAACAAATAAGTATGCCTCTTCCTAAATCCATAGCTATCATTATGTTTTTTCTGTTTCTCCTATCACCTATTATTCCCGAAAACGGTGCAGTTATAAGTGCTGGCACAATTGTTAACATGGAGAATACACCCATTAATCTTCCAGACCCCGTTAAGTCAAGTATGTAAAGCGGTAGTGCTATCATTTGAATACCACTACCCATAAGTGACACAAACCTCCCACCTAAAAACATATACAAGTTTTTGCTCTTTTTCATATTTTACCACTTACTCCTTCACCCAATGGTTACTGTAGTGATTTGTTCTTTGTACATTAATATATTATCTGCATCAATTTTATAACATAATTATAATTTTGTCTATATATGAATAAACTTTAATTGTTTTTGTCTACTTATTATTTATCTTTAATCTTTATAAATTATTTTTTAGTATCTTTTCAAATATAGTTTTATATATAGAAAAACAGTAGCCTCAACTTAAAGTTGAATCCTACTGATTTAATAGCTACATTAAAACTATGCTAAACTCCCCACCTATATCCATTTCAATTTTCTCGGCCCAAGTGCAGGCTTTTATATCCTTTAAAGTTTTCTCAAAATATTCTTCCTGTTTCTCTGGAATACTAAGTTTTATACAGCTTATAGTTTCTTTTAGTGAAATATTTCTCTCAGATTTGTATTTTCTTACTTCCCCTATAAGAGTTCCAATATTTTGTCCAAACCTTAATATCTCCTCATTTTTTGTAGTTTTCTCCTGTTTCCAAAGCAGTTTATGAATTGAGGTGTTCTTTTCAAAAGCTTTAAAATATTCCTGATATATTTCCTCGGTGATATGTGGTACATATATGGCATAAAATTTTAATAACTCCAGTAGTACATTATATAATGCATATTGTGCTGAAAGCCTTTCAGCTATTCCATGTATTTCTGGTTTGTAAAGCCTATCCTTAACTATTTCAATGTAATCGTTACAAAAATCATTCAAAAAAAACTCATCCATTTCATGTTTACCAAGACCTATTTCATATTGCTTTAAATATCCTGTAGCCCTTTTACTTATTTCCGTTAACCTTTCTATTAGCCATTGATCAATTGGCATTATTTCTTCTGGTTTTTCTCCATTATAATCTTGAAGCTTCATAATACAAAAGCTGGATGCGTTCCAAAGTTTATTCAAAAATCTTTTTGATGTATTTAACTCTTTTTCAGAAAACATTGTATCCGTTCCAAGTTTTGCTCCTGCCGCCCAATACCTTAGTGAATCTGCAGAATATTTTTCTATTAAGGCTTTTGGTGAAGAAGCAGCGTTATTTTTAGATTTACTTATTTTCTCACCTTTTTTTGCTAAAACAAAACCAGTAATCATAATGTCCTTCCAAGGTACTTTTCCAGTATGAAATAAACTTTTAACTATAGTATAAAAAGTCCAAGTCCTTATTATTTCGTGAGCTTGAGTCCTCATGTTCATAGGAATAAGTTTTTGTGTTATATCCTCTTCTGCACTCCATGATGAATTGATTAATGGTGTTAATGATGAAGTTGCCCAGGTGTCCATTACTGCAGTTTCTGGAATAAAATCATCACTTCCACATGTGCAGGCTCCATTTGGTTTCATTTCCATAGGATTTAGTGGTAGCTCTTGTTCACTTGCTAGCATTGGTTTCCCGCATTTTTTACAATACCAAAGTGGAAATGGAATTCCGAAAAATCGTTGCCGGGATATACACCAGTCCCACTTCAAATTTTCTACCCAACTAATATATTTATTTTTCATAGTTGCTGGATACCAATTTATTTCCTCAGCAGCTCTTAGATATTTTTCTTTTTCACTTAAGATATCTATATACCACTGTTTTGATGGTATAATTTCAATTGGTTTTCCACATCTTTCATGAACTGAAATGGAATGATTTATTCTCTCACTTTTTAATAAAAGATTGTTCTGCCTAAGTAGTTTTATTATCTTTTCTCTTGCGGCATTTATCTTCATTCCTCCTATGAACGGAATTTCATCACATAGTTCCCCGCTGGATTCTATTATTTTTTTATATGGCAATTTGTGTTCTTCATACCACAGAAGGTCCGTAACATCTCCAAAGGTTGCACACATTACTACTCCTGTTCCTTTATCTAAACTAACCTTTTCATCTGATAGTATTGGTATTTCAAAATTGTATAATGGAACCTTGGCTTTTTTCCCTATATAACTTAAATATCTTTCGTCCTTAGGATTTACAAAAATACATACACAACCATATAAAAACTCTGGTCTTGTAGTTGCTATTACTAATTCCTCACCTTCTACTAAAAAAGGTATATAGTTAAATGTAGATTCCTTTTCTCTGCTTTCAAGTTCTGCCTGTGCAATAGACGTTTTGCAAGTTGTGCACCATAAAACAGGTGACTCCTTAAGGTAAACTTTGCCTTCTTTTGCCATAGCTATAAATGAAGTTTGAGATATTTTTTGAACCTTTGGACTAACAGTTTCGAATTGAAGATTCCAATCTGCACTAAAACCCATGGACATCCAGAGATTTTTAAACTCTTCTACATATTTTTGGGTTGTGCCAAGACACTTATTAATAAATTCACTTCTTGGTATATTTACTGCTCTTATATTTATCTCTTTTTCTACAAGTCTTTCCGTGGGCAATCCATTATCATCAAACCCAAATGGATAGAACACATTTTTTCCTTGCATCCTTTGAAACCTTGCTATAATTTCAGCCTGGGTGTAAGAAAATATATGGCCTATATGCAAGCTTCCACTTATTGTTGGCGGTGGTGTATCTATGGAATATATTTCTTTTTTGCTATGAGAATCAAATCCATAAACATTAAAGTCTTTCCAGTATTGTTGCCATTTTTTTTCTGATTTCATTGGATTATATTTTTTAGTTAACATTTTGATACCTCCTAAGTTATTTAAACTTTTCACATTATATATTTTCAAAAAATAAAAAGCCCTTCGTCCTAATATTAATAAGGACGAAGGGTGAATCTCCGCGGTACCACCTGATTTTATACAATAAATTGTACACTCTTTATAATAGTGCGAGCGAATTTGCCCATACTACTTCCCTTTTAACAGTGGGAATCCGTTATAACCTAATAACATAATGCTTTCAGTTTAAAGCTCCAAGGCTACCTTCATTGCATCCGTCTTGGGAAATTTCCATCAGCATTCCCTTTCTATATTTATGAATTGCAACTACTCTTCCTTTTCAAGGCTTTTGTGATATTTATACATTTTATACATATTATCAATAAAATTTTCTGTTGTCAACTAAAATATTACTAAAAATCACAAAACTCTGATCCATAAAAACATTACTAGTGTAAATAATAACAAACTAGAGAAATTGTATAGATTAAATTTCTTCAAATATACTTTACCCTTGTCTTCATTTTCTTTTACATATATTTTATAAGATATAAGGCTAGCTAAGGATGCTATAATTGTTCCCATTCCACCAATATCCACACCTAATAGTATTTCTTTCCAATTGCTTGTAAAACTTGATACCAATATGGCACAAGGCATATTACTTACAACTTGACTTAGTATTATCGATGAAAAATAGGTCATATGTTGTAATTTTAGAAACCATTTTAAGTAGATCTTTACTATTTCTATATTTGAAATATTTCCAATAAAAACAAAAAAACATATAAAAGTAGCTAGCAAAAAGTAATCCACCTCTTTAAAAAGTCTCCTATCCATGATTATTATTCCAAGTATAACCGCAATCAAAGTGTATTTGTAGTTAATTATGCCAAATACTGATGCTATTACAAAGATGAAAAGGATTATATATGCCGTCACTCTTTTTTTATCATTAATATGTACTTCTTTAACTTTAATCCGTATCCCTCGTTTTGGTACTCTTCTATTAAGCCATAGAAGCCAAATAAATCCAAATAACACAAAAGGTGTGATTACTTTAAAAAATTCCATTGCATTCAAATTGTAGTGAGTAAATAGGAACAAATTCTGAGGATTCCCCATTGGTGTTAGACTACTTCCAATGTTCGCAGCTAGGGTTTGAAGTATAATGGTTTTCATTGGATCGACCTTAGTTTTATTAAAAGTAAAAATGGTTAAAGGTACAAAAGTTATCAGTGCCACATCGTTTGTTACAAGCATAGATGAAAAAAATGTCATGGCTATAAATACCATTGAGACTACCCTAGTGCTACTACATTTTGATATAATTGCCATAGCAATTATATCCATAACCTTTAATTTTTTAAATGCTGCAACTATAATCATTAAATTAAAAATAAGTACCAATACCTTAAAATCTATATAGGATAATTTTGGGGTTGTCATGAATGAAGAACAGATTGCTAAGAGCATTGCTATTATTAAGACTTTTTCCTTCCAAAGTTTTTCAATAAACATGGTTATATAATCCACTACTGCTGATATTGTTACATTTTTCATCTGCTTATTTTCTCCCTAGTAACACATATTTAGTATACAACTATTATACACTGTACACTAAATATATACTTATATTTTGGGACAATATCAACTATAAATATTTATTTTCAAGTTCTTCTAAAAGGGCTATGTAGGTTACTTGAATTTTTTTCTTCTCATTTTCAGCTTCATATTCTTCGCATTCCTCATCTATCTTGTCAAAAGATGCTTTACTTAATCCCCTCTGTGCAAAGGGATATGTAACTTTATCTTCCTTATCAATGTGCCTGGTTAAAAGATGAGTATAAGAAATTGCATTTGCTATTACGTCAACTTTGGAATCCTCGTCCCCATTTTTTACCCGTGCTAAAGCTTCTTCTAGGTCTCTAATAAAAAGCCTTCCAAGATCATGTTCCACAAGCATTCCGTGTTTCACAACTATGTCGGCTATATCTCCCATTTCCTCTACCATTCTTGTAAACAGTATTTTCTCCTCTTTTCCATGATGATGGGCATCAGCATAATTTCTTACGAAAGAAATGATTTTTTCAAAATCTTCGTAATTAATATTATCTCCTTGCATAACCTTAATACTAGCCTTTCTAACAACTATTAACATTCTTTTAATATATTTGTGTTCCTCCACCATTAATTTAATGCTGTCCATATTTATCATCCCTTTCTTATTTTATTGTACCCATCTTCACTGCGAGTATAAGCGTATTTTCTACCAGTTGCTGATAAAAATCCATTTATCCAAGCATCTCTTAAAATATAAAAATCAGTTATTTCACCATTAGCATTTTCCCAATTTTCTAGATGTATGTTTTTTGTAGTTATCCAAGAGAATTCATCTTCTGATTCATTTACTTCTTCGTTAACTCTGTCACAAGGCATCCCCTCAAGAAGATTGTCGAAAATTAATATATATAAAGCCTTTGGTGAAAAATCTTCTATAACTGTAGTTTCCATAAGTTTTTTACCATTTTGAAAATAAACTTTACCAATGTCCTCAATATTCACTTTATGGTTTTTTATTAACTCCGTAACCATCGCTGCTGTCCTATTTTCAACACCTTGTATCTTTAACTGTAACCATCCATGAATGTTATCTTGATTAATAACCTGTTCTAGTGGTGTTGTCTCTGGATATCCATATTTTTCATTAATTTTTAATTTTAATTCCTCTACTAGAATGTTTTTTTCTTCTGCTAATTTTAATGTTTCCTCTTGTAGTTTTTCCTGTACCTGTATTTTATTATATAATAAAAAATGTATTTTGCCCAAAAATGCACTCATAACCATACCTCCATGTAATATCAATTTTATCAACTTATCGGCTGATTTATTTTGTTTTCTTAACTTGATAATATTATTATACTTGGAGTATGTTTTTAAGTATGTAACCTATGTTACCAAAAATTAAAAGTGTTAAACTTAAATATCTTATTCTTCATTTCAAATGAAATCATAGCAACTTCAAAATAAAGTCACATTTTATTTTATTTTCTTAAGTCTCCATACAATACTTGAAAAATCTCCAACAAACCTTGTGCTATCAAGCCCTATATACATAAGTTCATCTCCTCCTAAAGTCATATCATACCCAATAACTTCATATTTATATTTTGAGTTAAGACCTTGAAGTTTAATTCTTTTTGATGGCACATAGGGTTCTGCCAATACTTTTACATATGTGCCTATTGCTTCTGTTTTGTCTTCTGTAACAAATATCCATGCTGCTTCATTGCTTTCAAAAGGACTAATCAATCTATAAAAATCTCCAAATTGAGTTATATGCCTTATCTCTTTATAATTTTTTACTTGTTTTTTTACAATTTCTTTTTCCAGCTCTGTAAACTTTGTTAAATCAAGTTCATAGCCAAAATTACCTGACATTGCGACATTACCACGGGTTTCTAAACTAGTCATTCTACCAACCTGATGATTGGGACAAGTTGATACATGAGCTCCCATAGTAATTGCTGGGTAAACTATGCTAGTGCCATATTGTATTTTTAATCGCTCTATGGCATCAGTATCATCACTTGTCCAGGTTTGTGGCATATAATATAAAATTCCACCATCAAACCTGCCACCACCTGAAGCGCAACTTTCAAATAAAATATTAGGGAAAGTACTAGTAATTTCATCCATAACTCTATAAAGTCCAAGTATATATCTATGAGCAGTTTCTCTTTGCCGTTCTGCTGGAAGACATGCCGATCCCATCTCGGTAATCCCCCTATTCATATCCCATTTCACATAGGATATAGGCGCACTTTTCAATATATCTGAAACAGCTTTTATTATATAATCACACACTTCTTTCCTTGTTAAATCAAGTACAAGTTGATTTCTTTGGTATTTCCCTTGAGATTTTAGTCTATTATCTACATGGATGCACCAGTCTTGATGTTTTTTATATAGATCACTGTCTGGTGATACCATTTCAGGCTCAAACCAAAGCCCAAAATCTAATCCAGTATCATTTATTTTTTTAACTAAATCTTCAAGGCCATTAGGAAGTTTATTTTTGTCCACTGTCCAGTCTCCTAATGAACTGTTATCTGAATCCCTTTTTCCAAACCAACCATCATCAAGTACAAAAAGCTCTATTCCAAGCTCCTTGCCAACTTTAGCTATATGTTCAATTTTGTTCGCATTAAAATTAAAATAAGTTGCTTCCCAGTTATTAACCAATATCGGTCTTAATTTATCTCTAAAGTTGCCTCTACATAATCTTTTTCTATATAATTTATGATAAGTTCGAGACATTTCTCCAATACCATCTGATGAATAAACCATAACTACTTCTGGAGCTTGAAAGACCTCATCTGGTTCTAAAAGCCATGTGAAGTCAAAAGGATTTATCCCTAGATTTACCCTAGTATTAAAATTAGGGTCAACTTCAGCCTCAGCTATAAAATTGCCACTGTAGACTAGGTTAAAACCATAAACTTCTCCATGAGTTTCATCTGCTTCTTTACTTAACAATGCCATAAAAGGATTTTGACCGTGACTGCTCATTCCTCTTTTGCTCTCAATAGATTGAGAGCCTGGAACTAAGCTGCGTCTATATATATGTTTTTCCCTACACCAAGCTCCTGATAATTGAAGCATGTCATAGTTATCATTGTCAAAATCCACACTCATACTTAATGCCCTTAAAAGCTTTAAATTTTTTTTACCTTTATTGATAAATTTCACCGATCTAGTGATAGCATTTAGTTCATTAAAAACAGTATATGAAAGTACCACGTTTAAGCCTGTAAGTTTATCTAACAAATCTATCTCTAAAGTATCTGCCTCCTCTTCATTCTCTACATATGTGCCTGGAAGATTAATGAGTTCTGGTTTACCTTTAGATATTTTATGTGAAACATATGCTAAATCACATATAGTTGAACCGTTTTCAAGTTGCACATGAAAGGCAGGATTTCTGAAATCGCTATTACCATATGCAGGATACTCCTGTGGAATCACGTCATAATTTAATTCTTTATCTAAAATATCATAGCTTGAGGAGGCTATTATAGATTTATTATTAAAATTTAATGTATCTACCTTTCTTCCCCAATAAATATGTGCCAAATGTCCGGTTTCAGTTATTTGCAAAACATAGCTTGTTTTATTTGTTTGTAGATGAATTATTTTTTCCCTATCATTATAGCTAATTGACATTAAATCACTCCCAATATTAAATAACCTTATTTATAAAACATATATATTTATAATTTTAAACTCTATCCTTATTTTATAGTTTTTTTCACCTAATTAATATAGAATAATGTATACTGTTAATATTATAATGTAACTTTATTTAGTTCAAATAACTACTCTATATTGGGTATTTAAAATTTAATCATTGGAATTTTTAAGGAGAGTGAATATATAATATGATGTTTGAAGAATATACTAGTTCAAACTATATTAATACAGATTTGAATATTACCTGCTATGGACATCAAATATGTGATGCTACTCATTATTGGGGACCTGGAATAAGGGATTATTATTTAATTCATTATGTTGTAAAAGGAACTGGAATATTCAAAATTGCTGAGGAGTCATATAATCTAAAACAAGGAGATATATTTTTGATAGAGCCTAGTGTTCTTACCTATTATGAAGCTGATAAAGATGATCCATGGGAATATATATGGCTTGGATTTAATGGTACAAAGGCTAAACACTACATATCTCAAATATACAATAAAGATATTTTGCCTATTTTTACTTATAAGGGTGAAAATAAATTGCAGATATGTATAAAAGAAATGTTATCTTATTCATATGAACAAAATGGGCGTGACATAATACTTCAGTCTTATCTATATAAATTTATTTACCTTTTGATTAACAATATAAAAAATTCGACCAAGATTCCTAAAGAAGATGCTACCAGAAAATATGTTGAAGATGCTACCTTTTATATTAGTAATAACTATAGTGATGATATTACTATAAACAATATTGCGAAATCAGTTAACATAACACGTGGTTATCTTTACCGATTGTTTAAGAAATATTTAGATAGCTCTCCTCAAAAATTTTTAATTAATTTTAGGATGGAGAGGGCCTCTGAACTTCTGAGAAGTTCAAATTTTTATATAGGTGATATTGCTCGCTCCGTTGGTTATAGGGATGTACTACTATTTTCTAAGATATTTAAAAAAATTAATGGAGTTACACCAACTGAATTTAGAGCTAAACACCAAATTAGTATTTAACTCTAAAGGAGTTTTCCTTGTCAACTAGTTGAATTTCTCTATAGTTTATATCATCCACTCTAATGAATTGATTTCCTTTTTTTATTTTTATTAAAAAGTTATCAGTCGCTTCTTCTGTTCCCTGTGCCTCTATTTGCACACTTCCATCATCACAGTTTTTCACCCAGCCAGTTATTTTAAATACAGTGGCAGCATATTGCACAAAATATCTGAAACCAACCCCCTGAACCCTTCCATAAACTTGTATAAAATATCTATTCATAAAATAGTCATCACCTTATATTAGTTTTTGTACCCAAAGTTTTTTGCGATTTTTTTATAGTTTGCTGCTGATACCCCATATTCATCAGCTAATCTTACAACTTCAAAAATAAGTCCATCCATTTCTGTCTGTTTGCCTGCCTGTAAATCTTTTTGCATAGAAGCAGTGGAATCTGGTTCCATGGCATCTAATATTTTAACATTTGAAATTAGAAGATCAGCGTCGAATGATAACCCCATGGCAAAAGCAATTGCTTGTATTTCTTTTACCAGCTTAATAAAGGTTTCACGGTATTCAAGATTTTTACGCATTTCTCCGGCGTTTACATTATAAAATGCTCCACATGTGGCAAATGCAGAAACAAAAGAGTACTTTTTAAAAGTATCTTTTACTATACTATCTGAGATAATTCCCTTAATACCACTGTTGGTTAAAACTTCATTGATTTCCAATACTTTATCATATGGAATTGCTTGATTTTTTCTTTCTCCATATACAACGCGAAGAAACTTTCCCATATGAGTAATTTCACCTGGTGCAGATACAAAACCAACTATGTATACGCAGCCATCTAAAACATAGGCATCTTTGAATTTTTCATATATCTTATCTCCAATACCAATTCCATTTAATATTGGTATAATTACAGTATCTTTGTGTGATACTCTTTTTAGTAATGGCAATATTCCATCAATTGAATAAGTTTTCACGCATATAAATATAACGTCTGGTCTATCATTATATTCCTCACTAGTAAATGCCTTGACATTTTTAAGTACTAAATCGCCTTTAATTCCAGATTTAAGTTTCAAGCCATTTTCATTTATCGTCTTTAAGTGTTCCCCTCTAGCAATGAATGTTACATCATAACCACTTGAGGCTAAAAACCCTCCGATACTTCCACCTGTTCCACCTGCTCCAATTATTAGAAATTTCATCTTTATCACTCCTTGGTTTCACTTTCCATTTCTGCTCCCATTTCCATTTGAATTCCAAACATTTCAGAAACATCATCTTCCTTAATTACTCTAGAACTTTTTATTTTAGATTTTTCTAGTAGTTTAGTAGATTCCTTATTTACTGCTAGAGAAATAAGTTCATCTATATTAATATTTCTAAGTTCAAAAAAAAGTGTCGGATTATCATCTAATCTTGCTCCTACTCCATATAAAGCTGAAGCCACGTGCTTACACATATTTGTAGCATCAGGGCAACTGCAGTTTAGTTTAATTTCCTTTGGTGAAGGAAAGAGTCCACTACCCTGACCAGTAAACAATTCCGTAAGTAGCTTTGGAAAATTTCCTTCAATTAGTTCCTGGAGCGACGCTATTTTTCCAGCACAATCTTTAATTATGTTTTCCCATACATTCTTTGATAGTGGTGCAATATTTATTTCTATTTTATATGGTTTGCTGCTGCTTCCTTGAACAACAGCCATAATATTTCCTTTACTTATTTCTAAGTCTAGCACCGCTCCACGTCGAACATAACTTCTTCCCCTTACGATGCGACTTGAATAATCTGAATAACTCTCTAGATTTTTATTCCATGCTTCTCCCCACCAGGTTTTTGCCAGTTTTTTCCCATCTATTGTTACAGGTTTAATATTGGGATTTTTCTTTTTTAATTCCTCAATGGTTTTCTGTGCATTCTCTCTTTTCTTTTGAGCAGAAACATATTTGGGAAATTCACCATAATTATACATTTATAAACCTCCTCGTTTTCCTTAGGCTGAAATATTTCTCCTGATTCCACAAGTGCTGAAATAAAATCACTCTTTTCAGAAGATTTATTTACTGTTCCAAGCAGTTCAAAAGTTTTTTGTTGTCTTTGCCATATTTAATTAGTGCATTTGAAAGTAGTTCTTTCTTCTTGATTTTTTAATATCATATGTTTGTTCATACTTCAATATAAAGACTTTCTTGTTAAAACAACCTTCTAATCTTGATTACTCTTCTCTTATTTTATCACATTTTCATGTTTCTAATCTGTTACTTTTTCAATATCAATTATATCAAACAAATTAATTAATCAAAAAAATGTTTATAGTTTCAACTTATTTCACCCTCAATGTATAATAAATCTATTATAATAGTTTTATATTGAACATTTCAAAAAAACATAGTAAAGAAGGAATATATTATGATAACAGAAACAATAAAATTATGGGATGAATCATCTTATAATGACATGGGAAATACTCATTTTAAACCAACACTTGATACATATATTTTAGCTGGCGATAAAAAAAGAGGAGCTGTTTTGATTTGCCCTGGAGGTGGATACAACTTTACATCCCCAAGAGAAGCTGAACCTATAGCTCTTCAGTTTAATGCTGCTTCTTATGATGCCTTTGTACTAAATTATAGTGTTAATCCAAATTTGCATCCTAAACCTATTTTGGATTTATCAAAAGCCATGAACATAATACGTGAAAATGCTGATAAATGGAACATAGATAGCAATAAAATTGGAGTTTGTGGCTTTTCTGCCGGTGGTCACCTTGCAGCCAGCCTTGGAGTTCACTGGGACAAGCCTTATCTTAATGGTACTCCCAAAATGAATAAACCAAATGCTCTTATTTTAGGCTATCCAGTTATAACGGCAGGTGATTATGCCCATAGAGGTTCTTTTAACTGTCTTTTAGGAAAAAATCCAGGTGAATCTGTACTTCTTGATATGTCACTAGAAAAACACGTTTCTTCCATAACTCCTCCTACGTTTTTGTGGCATACATCTAATGATGGATCAGTACCTGTTGAAAACACTCTTCTTTTTGCAAATGCTTTAAGTGAAAATAAAATCCCCTTTGAGCTGCATATTTATCCAGATGGTCCCCATGGACTATCATTGGCAAATGAAGAAACAGAAGAAAATGGAATGGGAGTATTTCCTCATGTAGCTACTTGGATGCCACTATGCATTCAATGGCTAAATTCATTATTTAGTTTATAATTAGTTATTTTACATGGTAAAGCTCATCATCTATCATTTGAAAATATATCTGGATATAAGTATTAGAAGTACACTTGTTTTCCGGTGAGCTTCTAATACTTTTTACATTAATATTTAATGAAATATATGGTTGAGATTTAATAAGAGGAAAGAGTGTATAGAAAAACAATAACTAAAAAAATCAAGGTGATACTATTTAAAAGTATCGCCTTAATTTTTTAGTTATATTGCAAATTACAATGTGTAAAAGCCCATGATCAACAGATAATTTTCCAAAAAGTTTATATTATTCTATTTCTCTGATTTTTCTCAAAACATCCTTATATTCCTCATCTAATTTTCTAATATTATCATCCCTTGACGGCATAGAAAGCCTACCTATAATCTCAGATAGCTTATTTTCCAAAAGCATTTTTTCATTACTAAATATACTGCTTACTTCCTTGGGTCTATTGATAAAACTCAAGTACTCATGGTAATTTCCTTTGAAGGATTTTACTATTTGATTTTCAATGCACATTATATCTGTTGCTATTTTTTCAACAAATTTCCTGTCATGGGATACAAATAAAATTGTTCCACCATAATCCTTTAGAACATCTTCTAATGCTTCAATTGAATATAAATCCAGATAATTGGTTGGTTCGTCAAGTATTAGCATGTTGTTTCCTTCAAGAATTATCTTTGCAAAACAAAGTTTTACCCTTTCCCCACCACTTAAAAATGAAACTTTTTTATATACATCATCCCTTTTAAACAAAATTCTTGATAATATAAGCCTTACAAACTCTTCATTATAAACAGAATTCCCCATAACATTATTGAGTATTGTTTCCTCTTCATCTAGAATGCTTAAATCCTGACTAAAATAACCTATATTTAGTACTTTCGAAATTTCTATTTTCTCCTCAGCCTCTAGTATCATTTTTATTAAGGTTGTTTTACCACAACCATTGTCACCGATTAAAGCTGTTGTTGTTCCACTAAATATATTAAATTCTGCTTTATTAAATATGACTTTTTTCCCAAATGATTTATGAATGTTTTCTCCATGAATAATAATTTTCGAATGAATCTTATTTAATGCTTCGAAATCTATTTTTGTTCTATCCGCAGGTTCTACCCGTTCTTTTATTTCTATATGTTCAATTCTTGAATATATAGACTTTCTAGTTTTTTCTAGTTTTCCTTTTGCCTTCTGATTGCCCATTTTACGATGAAGTCTAGCCTCAGAATTTCCCATTCTCTTTGGTACTTGCCTCATTGAAGAAGTTTTATTTCAAATTTCCATGGCTGACTTTTCCAGCTTTTGTTTCTCCTTTAAATAATGATCATATTCAAACTTTTTTCTATCTATTTCAAGTTTCTTTTGCTCCATATAATTAGAGTAGTTTCCATCATATGGTTTTGTTTTTCCATTTTCAATTTCAATTATTTTATTACAAACTCCATCTAAAAGTTCTCTATCATGTGAAACAATCATTATAGCTCCATTAAATTCTAGAAGCATTTCTTGAAACATTTTAATAGCGGAAATATCCAAATTTGATGTTGGCTCATCCGCAAACAGCATGCTACTTCTTTCACTAAAAGCTTTAGCTATTTTTAGCCTAGTTTTTTCTCCCCCACTTAAATTATCCGTATCTTTATCTTTTAAATTAAATTTTCTGTGCAGCTGATTATTTAAAATAGCATGATTTGGTTCTTTAAGTTGGCTAATATAAGAATATTCACCATAATGTTTTATATATCCTTGATCTTTATCGATCTCGCCGCAAAGTATATTAAGCAAAGTACTTTTACCTGCTCCATTAGCTCCAACTATACCTATTTTATCTTCACTATATACCTTTAAATTGTTTATATCTAATATTAATTTATTTCCGAAATATTTTTTCAAATTATTAATTTCCAAATTTAGCATAAAAAAATCCCTCCAATTATTTGGAGAGGATCATATACCTGAATAATTTTACAACATTTAATTCAGCGGTTATTAATTTAGACTTACTAAAATGTAGCAATCAGAAATAGTTCATACCTAAATGCTAGTTTTAATTTATCTCACTTTAACCGTGTTTTAATTAAGTTGCCTTATATAAAAGTATGGTGTAATCCTCTCAAGAACTTTATTTGCATCACAAAAATAAGCACATCCATATAATGCACATTTTTAAAATAATTGTGATGTTACTTGCCCTAAAAAAATTACTTACGCATAGCACACATACCTTAGCCTTTCAAAATATTTACTCATATTTTAATTATACATGTTCATTATTACCCGGTCAATCCAGCTATGATAATTCAATTAAAACGGTTGTAATTAGTATATTCTGCTCCTCTTTCATAGCTATTATCCCTCCTAAAATATTTATTATTAGGACACTTAAATTGTTCTAGTACTTATTAAACACATTTTGTACATTATGCATACTATATTTTAAGACATCAATTATGTATACTCCTTAATTTTCT
>Ga0255362_1000132_pt1 | contig 19382 bp, 18 predicted proteins | sample GFST75r2metaG_FD_186000 | JGI IMG/M metagenome (GOLD analysis project Ga0255362, IMG submission 186000)
CAAAAAAAGTGATGATAGAAAAAATGAAGGAAATAGTCAATATAAAAAATTTGTTTTACCGGAAAATTCTGCTAAAGGCAAAAAAATTATGATTACTACTGTAAAAGATATGGACAAACATATAGATGTGGAAGCTACAAAAGATGATGATTTAATAAATACAACGGAAAAAGGGAATTTTCTGGATGTTAGAAGGTAGGTGCAAATATGAATACAAATAATGCTTATAATCAATATAAAAATAACAGTGTAAATTTTGCCTCAAGAGAACAACTACTTCTTATGCTTTTGGATGGTGCTGTAAAATTTTCTAAAAGAGGAAGACAAGGTTTGATAGAAAAAGATTATCATAAATGCAATGAAAATTTAAAAAAAACTCAAGATATATTTTATGAACTCATCGCAACTCTAGATTTAAGTAAAGCTGGGGATTGGGGACCGGGTCTATCATCAGTATATAGATTCATTATAGATGGTTTGGTTCAAGCAAATATAAAAAAAGACGTGTCTTTGTTAGAGGGAATTATGCCACTTATTGAAGACGTAAGGGACACTTGGAATGAAGCCTATAAAATTTCAATAAATTCAAGGTAAAGGAGTGATAAGTCATGAGTACAGTATCAAGTACAACATCTACAACAAACCCTTATGCTGTTGCATATAGTACAAACGATGTAGCTGGAACTGATACAACATCTGCAGCATATAGTACTAAAACAAGCACATCAACAAGTAGCACGGCAACAAGTTCATCAGGAAGTTATTCTCAGGGGCTAGTTTCTCAGATGTCGGGAATTGATGTTACGAGTATGGTTAATGAAATGATGAGTTCAGATACAATTAAACTTAATAATTTATTAGCTGCCCAGCAAGATACACAATGGACAGAAGATAGATATAGATCAGTGATAACAAATGCACAGAGTTTTAGTAGCAATTATTTTGACCAATTATCAAGTAATAATGTACTAGCATCCAGTAAATATTCGGTAAACGCTGCATCATCAACTGATACAACTTTATTAAATGCCACAGCTTCAAATCAGGCAAAAACAGGAAATTACGCTATAAGTTGGACACAACTTGCTACTGCAGCAAAATTAACTAATTCTCCAACTTTAAGTTCTAGTATAACAAATGGTTCTACTCTTTCTAGTCTTTTAGCTAGCACTGGTGCGCCTACTACAGGAAAAATTTCATTTACAGTAAATGGTACTGCAGTGAATTATGATTTAGATGCTAATAAAAATAAATCTGTAAGTCAGGTTATGAGCGATTTAACTAATTTAGCTGGGGGAGCTACATTTAATTATAGTGAGTTAACTGGTAAATTTAGCATAACAGATAATGCCACAGGAGCTGCTAAGTATCTTACAATAGACACCACTAATTCTGACTCTACAGTTCAATCTAATAATCAAGGGTTTCTTAATAAAATATTTGGAACTGGGTTTTCAAGTGCTACAACATCACAAGATATCGGCAATGTAGCAGGGGCTAACAACGTTGCTACAAGTACTGCAGGGCAGAATGGTAGTTTTACAATAACAGAACCTGATGGTAGTTCAAATTCTGCTCCTATATCTGAAAGTTCTAACAATTTTACAATTGATGGTGTATCATATAAGCTTATAAATACAAATGCTACTACAGCTGGATCTGCAACCATTAATGTATCATCAGATGTTTCATCTGTTGTGAGTAAAATTCAAGCATTTGTAACTGACTATAATAATTTGATTGGTGGTATTAGCGATGCTTCTAATGAAACTAAAGATTACAATTATAAACCATTAACTTCAACCCAAGAAGCTAGTATGACTGCGGCTCAGATTACTCAGTGGAATCAGAAGGCACAACAGGGGCTTTTAGCAAATGATGATAATTTAACTAATATGTTAAGTTCTATGAGAGCTGCATTTTACACACCGGTAAATGGGAATAGTCTCACCATGGCAAGCGTTGGGTTGTCAACCTCTAATGATCCAAGTCAAGGAGGCAAAATTACCATCGATGTTGCAAAACTTACTAAGGCTTTACAAGCTAACCCTCAAGGGGTAGTTAATTTGTTTACTCAAACATCAACTAGCGTGCCAAGTTACAATACGGATTTAAGCAGTACTGATGTGAGCACACGTAATGGCGAAGAGGGTATATTCCAAAGACTAAGTGATATAACTAGTAAATATACAGGAACCTATGTAGATAAGAATGGTAAACAGGGTATACTTTTAACAAAAGCTGGAATGCCAAACACTCTATCTGAAACCAACAATACCCTTTATAAAGAACTGCTAGATGAGAAAACTTCTGTTACTGATTATAAAACTAAGATTAAATCGGATGCAGCAATGTACACCAAAAAATTTACTGCCCTGCAATCGGCGCTATCTCAAATAAGTTCTCAATCAAGTTATTTAACGTCAATGTTAAGTAGCAGCAGTAGCTCAGGTTAAAAATTATTTTTACACAAGCTATGGAAGGAAGTAATGGCTTATGGAAGATACTAAAACTTTAGTATTAAAATTCAGAAAAAAAACTTTGGATATTTTAAATTGTTTTGGTGATGAATCCTATGAAAAACTTGATGGATTATTTGGAGAGAGAGAAGATATAATTAAGATTTTCAAGGATAATCCTGGATTTTATACAAAAGATAAAATAAAAGATGAATTAAAAAACACAGATATTATGGAATTGGACGCTAAAATAAAAGAGTTAACTATTGAAAATATAAAGGAAATTAAGGAGAAACTGGTGAGTATAAACAAGGATAAATTTATTAGAGGAAAGTACGAAACTGGCTTTTCGGGAAATTCTTTATTTTTTAATAAAAAAGTTTATTGATAGCTATAAAGTATTAAATTACACCATCGATATATATAGTGTAGCAAACAAAAACAAAATAAAACTTCAAACAGAGTGGCCACGAAGTTATGTAGTTTTATATAATATGGGAAAGGATTCCCACTAAAATTCAAGGAGGAATTTATTATGATAATCAATCACAATTTACCAGGATTAAATGCAATAAACAGCTTGAACAAAAACGCTAAGAGTGCTCAGGCTTCTATGGCAAAATTGAGTTCAGGTTCAAAAATTAACAAGGCTGCTGATGATGCAGCAGGTCTTTCAATATCACAAAAAATGCAGTCTCAAATCAATGGTCTTGATAAAGCTACAAGCAATGCTCAAGATGGTATATCATTATTACAAACAGCTGAAGGTGGATTAAACGAAACTCAATCTATTCTTCAAAGAATGAGTGAACTTGCTACTCAAGGAGCTAACGATACAAATGTTACAGCTGATAGAACCGCAATAACTAGTGAATTAACTTCATTAGGAGCTGAAATAGATCATATTGCAAGTTCAACTAACTTTAATGGAACTAATTTATTAAGTTCAACAGGAGCTTTGACATTCCAGATTGGTTCAACTGCAAATGGTTATGATCAATTATCATTTAGTTTAAAAGGTATATCAATTGGTGCTGCTGTTCTTAAGGTAGATGCAAGTAATATTAGTGTTGGTAATAGTGTTAGTGCAACTGCTTCAATTTCAGTTATTAATGCAGCATTAGCAACAGTATCAAGTGCAAGATCAACTATAGGTGCAAATCAGAACAGACTTGATCACACAATTAACAATTTGACAACTGAGTCACAAAACATGACTACAGCAATGTCAGGTATTACTGATGTTGATATGGCAACAGAAATGATGAACTACTCAAAAGAGAACGTTCTTCAACAGGCTGCTCAATCAATGTTATCACAAGCAAATCAAAATCCACAACAAATCTTAAAATTATTGCAATAATTTTAAAAAGTCTTTCGGGTTTCCGAAGGACTTTTTTTTTTATGCAAACAATTATGTTAATATAAAGGATTTTCAATAATAACCGATATTAATAGTATATAGCATAATGGAGGCCAATAAATGAAAATTAGTTTATGTATGATAGTTAAGAATGAAGAAAAATATATAAAAATGTGTTTAGAAAATGCACTGAAACTTGCAGATGAAGCTATTGTAGTTGACACAGGTTCCACTGATAAAACCATCGAAATAATAAAAGAATTTGGAGATAAAGTTAAACTCATAAAGCATAAGTGGAATAATGATTTTGCTGAATCAAGAAATATTTCATTAGACAATGCAACAGGAGATTGGATATTAATTTTAGATGCTGATGAAAAATTGCTTTGTGATGTTGATGCGGTAAAAAAAGCATTAGAAGATTCAAAGTCAGAAGGGTTCCAAGTTCCATTATATAATATTATTGATATTAATACTGTACTTTATTCCGCAGTTTTTTGTAAATTGTTTAGAAATAAAGGATATAGATATGTAGGAGCTGTACATGAACAAGTAAATATTATTGATATGACAAATAATGTGGAGAAAATAGATTCAAAGATTTGTAAAGCTATTCATTATGGATATTTAGAAAGTAATGTAGTGGAAAAGGATAAAACAAACAGGAATCTTGAAATACTTTTAGAAGAAAAGGAAAAAAGGCCTAAGGATCCTTTTGTTTACTATAATATTGGGGTTTGTTATGAAATGAAATGTGAATATAAAAAAGCCCTGGATTATTTTTTTAAATCCAACGAATTAGCATCAGCTATTGATAAATATGGACTAACAGAATATGAAATTGACATGGTAAATAGAATGACACGTTGTTATTATAACTTAAATGAAGATGAAGTATGTATAGATTTTATTAATGAAATTCTTAAAGATAATGCCTTTAAAAAATTTGTTGATTTATATTATGTACTTGGGAATTGCTATTTTAAAATTAAACAATATGATAAAGCTATAGAGATTTTAAATAAATGCATTGAAATTGGAGAAACTAAAGAATTTATATCTGTAAATGGCAGGGGTAGTTATTTCCCTAAGCTTATTATGGCTAGAATATATAATTGTAAAGGTGAAACAGTGGAAGCAATTAATAAGTATATGGAATGTGTTTTTGATCCTAATAATATTATTGGTGCAGGAGTAACTGAATTTAGAAACTTTTTAAATGAAAAGAAATTTGTGGATGTTTTAAAAGAATTTGATAAAACTATTGAAAAAAAAGGTATGAAAGTAATTTGATAAATGGATAATGATATATAAGATAATAATTTGAAATGTTATGAGAATTAAATTATTGGGAGGATACCAATGAATAACAATGAGATTGAAATGAAAGAAAACGGAGATAAAATTAAAAGTTATATTGAGCAATTCATAAATTCTAATGAATTAGAAAAAGCAGAAGAATTAATAAATGAATATGAAAAGATTATTAAAGATGATATGAATATTTTTTCTATGAAAGCTATTATAGCAATAAAAGAAAACAGACTTGATGAAGCGGAAAAAATATTAAATTATGGTATGCAAGTAGATAATAATAATTTTGATATAATATATAATATTGCATATTTATGTGAATTAAAAAATAATGTTACTTTATCAATTAAATATTATACTAGAGCGCTAAAATTATGTTATGAAAGTAGTGAAATAAAAGGTGAGATAGAGAATATAATACATCAACTAAAGAGTAAGCTTGAAAAAAATACGGACAATAAGTTTACAAGTATTATTATACTCACATACAATAATTTGGAATATACAAAAGCGTGTATTGATAGCATAAGAAAATATACGAAATTCGAAACATATGAAATAATAATTGTGGATAATAATTCTTCAGACGGAACCGTTGAGTGGTTAAAAAATGAAAATGATATAAAAATCATATTTAATAATGAAAATTTAGGGTTTCCAAAAGGTTGTAATCAAGGAATTGAAATTGGTATAGGAGATAATATTATGCTACTTAATAATGATACTATTGTAACTCCTAATTGGTTAGTGAACCTCAAAATAGCGCTATATAGTAGTGAAGATATAGGAGGGGTAGGTTCAGTAACAAACTCATGTTCAAATAATCAGGTAGTACCTTCAAACTATGGAAATATTAGTGAATTAATTGAATTTTCCAAAGTAAACAACATTAGTAACCCTTTTAAATGGGAAGAAAGGCTTAGACTTGTAGGATTCTGTATGTTAATAAAAAAGGATGTAATTAAAAAAATTGGTTTGCTAGATGAAATATTCACACCAGGAAATTTTGAAGATGATGATTATTCGTATAGAATAAGAAAGGCAGGATATAAATTAATATTATGCAAAGATTCTTTTATACATCATTATGGGAGCACTTCATTTGGTGAAAACAGCAATCAATACAATATGTTGCTGGATATAAACAGGAATAAGTTTAAGGATAAATGGGGATTTGATCCGTTTTATTCTTCATTTGTTCGTTATGAAATAATAAGTTTAATTAATGAGCAAACAGATAAGAATATAAAAGTATTAGAAATAGGGTGTGCTTGTGGTGCTACTTTATTACAAATAAAAAATAAATATAAAAATGCGGAAATCCATGGAATAGAGTTAAATGAAAATTCCGCAGATATTGGAAAATTGATTGCTGAAGTTAAAGCAGAAAATATAGAAAATGAACATATAAACTATAATGAAAATTATTTTGACTATATTATTTTTGCTGATGTACTGGAACATTTATATGATCCTTGGAATGTTTTGAGTAATATGAAAAAGTATTTAAAAGTAGATGGTAAAATATTAGCTAGTATCCCAAATGTTATGCATTATACTGTTATTAGAAATTTATTAAATGGAAATTGGACTTATGAAGATGCAGGAATATTAGATAGGACTCATGTAAGATTTTTTACATTAAGCGAAATGGCAAAGATGTTTACAAAAGCAGAATATGATATTATGGAAATAAATGCTACTACCATAAAAAGTACGCAGGAAGACATTGGTTTTGTAGAAACGTTGGGGGCAATTACTAGTAGTGACATAAAAGATCAATACAATTCTTATCAATATATTATAAAGGCCACTAAAAAGCACTAGAAACTTTAAGTACAGCCTAAGTATAAGTAGAAAAGAGGGAAAATATGAAAAAAAAAATAGCATTAATATCATCTATTGAAGCATCTCTTAATATAAGTAATGATCAAATATTTAAGGATGTATGTTTAATACCTATTTTGATGAAAGAAAAGTATGCTTTTGAAGCAAGTATTGTTTCGTATGGTATAAATGAGGATCTGCTTAAAAAATATTTTCAAGATATTAATTGTGTTAATATTAATAGAACAGGAAATTATTTAGCAGATATAAACGATTATTTAGAAGAAAATTCCGTAAATATAGATATAGTTTTTTTATATGGCCCTTATAAGAGCTATGATTTAATTACTAAAATATATAAATTATATAACCCTAATGGAAAAATATATTTAAAGTTAGATATGAATAGGTATTGGCTTGAAAATATAATAAATGAGAAATATTTTAAAAATTTATTAGAAATTAGTGATTTGGTTACGGTAGAAGATAGAGAACTTCAAAATAAAATAAATGATGTACATAATTGTGAAATTGAATATTTAAGAAATGGCTATTATGAATTTGTTAAAGCAGCTCAAGTTAATTATGAAGAAAAGAAAAATATAATTTTAAATGTTGGAAGATTAGGTACTACTCAAAAGAGAACAGAGATTTTAATAAAAGCATTTTTGGAAGCAGATTTACCTAATTGGGAATTAAGATTAGTTGGAAGTATTGAAAAAGAATTTTTAACTGTTTTAGAACAATTTAAGCAAGTTCCTAAATTTGTTGAACAAGTAAAAGTAATTGGACGAATAGATAATAAAAATATTTTATATGATGAATATAAAAAGGCAAAAATATTTTGTATTACGTCTCATCTAGAATCTTGTGCTCACGTATATTCAGAGGCAGGTTTAAATGGATGTTATATTATATCTACTGATGTAGATGGAATAAGCGATATTGCAGATTATGATAGTGTAGTGCCAGTTGATGATTGGAATGGGGTAGCTAGAGCACTTGAAAGTGTTTCACAAAATGAGGAGTTAATGAAAAAAAAGTGCTATGAAATACAAGAATATATTCGAAATGAAGGAACATGGGATATTATAATAAGTAAATTATATTTATTATTTTGTGTTAAAGGGGTGATATAGAATGGAGACATATAATAGACTAACTTTAACAAAAAAAATTAAAAATATTGAAAATATGGTTCGAAAAATAGAAAGTTTCAATGAAAAAATAGTCAGTAGTGATGATTATAATTATATAATAGACTTAAGTGGTAAAATTATTAATGAACTGAGATTGATAGTAATTATTATGAATAATGATGATTTTATATTAGATATATCAATAAAAAATGAAACAGCGTTATTAAAAGATTATTTTATAAATTATATAAATGGAATTTTTAATAATAACGAGTACATGATAAAAAAATATAAGAAAAATATTGATAAAATATATGAAAAGTGGAATAAAAGAATATTAGAGTTAATAAACAATATAACTTTAGAAGAAAGTTTGAAAAATATAGATTCTATATTTGAATATGTTAAAAACAACAGCATTGAAGATATTTTATTAAAATTAAGTAATCAATATAATATAACTGCCCAAACATTAGCTAGTAATCCTATGGGAGGATACGGGAAAGGACGTACTAGTGGTGCGTATTATTTTACATTAAAAGATATGAAAGAAAATTATAAAGAATATTTATGGCTTTATGACAAACTAAAGGATGATGAATCAAAGCAAGTATTGACTGATTTGTGTAGATTTAGATTAACAGGTGCCATACAATTTATAAAGGATGCTTTTGACGGTAATAATGTTCAATATTTTGATGAAAAAATAATTAAATGCAGTGAAGATGAAGTTTTTGTTGACTGTGGTGGATTTATAGGTGATACTGCAGTGAGCTATATAGAATCTTATTTAAAATATAAAAAAATATACATTTATGAACCATCGCCAGAAAATATTAAAATCTGTTTGAAAAATACGCATAATTATGAAAATATTGTGGTTAGACAAGCAGGGGTTGGAGCTGAAAAAGGAAAAGTTGCTTTTTCAAAAGAAGGATCAGCTAGTAGCGCAATCAACGCAAATGGGGAAACTGACACAATTGAGATTGTTTCTATAGATGAAGATATACAAGAGAAAATAACATTTTTAAAAATGGATGTTGAAGGTGAAGAAATTAATGCATTAAATGGTGCAAAAAACCATATTTTAAATGATAGGCCTAAATTAGCTATTTGTGTATATCATATTATATCAGATCTATGGGAAATACCTAAATTAATTTGTTCTATTGATCCTACATATAAGTTATATTTAAGGCATTATAGAGAAGATCAAGCCTGGGAAACTGTAATCTACGCAGTTCATTAAGAAAGGCGGAACAAGATTGATATAAGAAACTTTTGTATGCAAATTTGCAGAATTGATTATAATTACACACAAAAATGAAAAATGTTGAGGGAAAATAATATGGATAAAACAAGTATAAAAAAAATAATTGAGGATATTAAAGTGGGGTTATACAGCATAATTGCTCAGTTTCAATGTGGATATGAGTATGCAGGTAAAACAAATGTGGCAGTTGTTACACAAAAATTGCTGAAAATACTATCTAGTATTGAGTCTAGCGGAATAAGGGAAGTCTTAAACATAGACTATAATAAATTAAATACTATTTTGATTAATGTCTCAAAGTCTCTTGAAACAGAAAATTATATATTAATAGATGATTTATTTGAATATGAATTGATACCTATGTTTGATATTTGGATTTCAAAATTAGAAATTTCAATTTCTAAGGAGGCTGAATATGAAGAAAAATAGAGATATTCAGTTGTTAAATACAAGAGATGAAATTTATTCTCTAGCAGTAAACAATATATTACTTCATAGCATGTACCACCCATTAAAAGAAGCTTCTAATTTTGCTAAATATAGAGAAGATGAGATTAAAAGCAAAAAAAACATAGTGATTTATGGTGTAGGTTTAGGCTATCATGTACTAGAATTACTTAAATTAATAGATGAAAAAAGTACGGTGGATTTATATGATATTGATGAAGAAATAGTCGAAATTGCTATGGAGCATGGAGTACTGAAAGAAATATTAAAGGATAATAGAATTAGATTCTTTCATGGATATAACCAAGAAATTTTGGTGGATTTGTCTTTAATAATAAAGAAAAGTGATATTTTTATTGTTTTTAAACCAGCAGTTAGGGTTTTGGCTAAAGATTATATAAAGTTTAAAGAAGCCATGGATAGATTTGAAATCGGAGTTATTGGTTTAAAAAAGTTTGGAAAGATGGCACAAGATAATTTTATACTAAACAGCAAAATCCATTATAACACAATTGAAAAGTTTTTTGAAAATTTTAGCGTCAATGGTAGACCTATTGTTTTAGTAGCATCAGGACCATCTTTAAGTTTAAATATAGAAAAACTCAAGGAAATAAGAGGAAAAGTTAATATTTTTGCAGTAGGAAGTGCGTTAAGAGCATTGATGAATGCTGGTATAAAACCTGATATGATAGCTATTATGGATCCACAAGAAATTGTGTACAACCAGATAAAAGGTTACGAGACTTTAGATGTACCTTTATGTTTTTTAAGCACTGCATCAAATTTAGCTGTAATTAAGTATAAGGGACCTGAATTTATCTTTTATAATGAAGATAATAAAAACAGCATGGTTATTCAAACGGGAAGGTCAGTAGCTACAGCAGTTTTAGAAATTGCTATAAAAGCAGGAGCAAATACTATAATATTTGTAGGGCAGGATTTAGCATACTTAAACAATAAAGCTCATTGCGATGATTATGCTCATGCTCATTTTGATGATACTTTAAATAAAAATACTAACAAACTTGTGGAAGGCATTAATGGTAGTATGCTTAGTACTACTACTGGATTATTGTATTTTAAAAAATGGATAGAAGACAAAATTCTAGCTAATCCTAAGGTGAAATTTATTAATAGCAGCGCTGGGGCAAGAATAAAAGGTACTATTGAAATGGGACTTGAAGAAGTATTTAAATAATAATGTGGAAGTGAAAAAATGAATTACTATGATAATAAAAAAATATTAATTATTGGTGGTACAGGAACTATTGGATCAAAAATGGTTGAAGAACTTTTAAAAATGAATCCTAAGGTAATAAGGATATTCAGTAGAGATGAGTACAAACAATTTTTAATGCAAAATTCTATTGATGATTGTAGTAGACTTAGGTTTTTAATAGGTGATGTAAGAGATTATGATAGAGTAGAAAGGGCCATGCAGGGAATTGATATAGTGTTTAACCTTGCAGCTATGAAACATGTACCATCCTGTGAATATAATCCAACAGAAGCGATTAAAACAAATGTTTCTGGAATGGAAAATGTGATTAAAGCAGCAACTTATAATAACGTACAATGTGTGCTTTTTACAAGTTCTGATAAAGCTATAAATCCAATAAATGCTTATGGTGCAACTAAACTTTTGGCAGAGAAGCTAGTACAAGCAGCTAATTACAGCAAAGGTTCAGCTAAGACAAAGTTTGTTGCAGTAAGATTTGGTAATGTTATGGGCTCAAGAGGTTCTGTTATACCATTTTTTAAGGAACAAATCAGAAATAAGGGATTAGTGACTTTAACTGATGGCAAAATGTCCCGTTTTATGATGACATTAAATCAGGCAGTAAATCTTACTCTTGTAGCAGCAGAAAAAGCTTTAGGAGGAGAGGTCTTTGTAGTTAAAATGCCCACAGTTTTGCTACAGGATTTAGTGGAAATAATTGTTGAAGAAACTAGTTGTAAATATGAAATAGCTAAGGGAAAAGTTGAAATTAAAACAATAGGTTTAAGGGCCGGGGAAAAGATGTTTGAAGAGCTAATGACCGAAGAGGAATCACATTATGCATATGAATTAGCGGATATGTTTGCAGTTACGCCTATAAGTTTTGATAGACCCAAATATGAAAAATTTTATTCTAAGAATAAAAAAGCTAGAATTGGAAAATATACTTCTACGGATTCTATAGCTTTAAACAAAGAAGAACTAAGAAATCTAATTAAAAATCAAAACTTGATCTAGTAATGATTTATAAGTTTTAAGCTTAGAGAAAACTCTAAGTTTATTTGAGTTTCTACGATAATTAAATTAGAGATGAAAACTTGAAGGTCTAATTTATAAAGATAAGCAGTAGTTAGTATATAAATTTATATAAAAAAAGTATAGGAGTAAAAATGAATATATTATTAACAGCCATAGGCAAAAGAGTACAATTAATAAAACATTTGCAAAAAAACAACAAAGTTTTTGGAACGGATATAAATGATTATGCTCCAGCATCTGTTTTTGCAGATGGATTTTATACGGTACCAAGATATAATGAGGAGAATTACATAGAAGCACTACTAGATATTTGTAAAAAAGAGAAAATCCATATGCTTATACCTTTGTTTGAAAGCGAATATGAATTATTGTGTAAATCTAGAAAAAAATTTGAAAATATAAATACTACTTTATTATTAAGTGATAAAAGTGTGATCAATTGCTGTAATGATAAATGGGAAACCTATAAGTTTTTTAAAAACAATAACATAAAAACTCCAAATTCTTTTTTACTAGAAGAACCTCTTAAACTAAAATTCCCATTAATATTAAAACCAAGAGATGGTATGGGGAGTAGTAATGTGTATAAGGCGAATAATGATGAAGAATTAAACTTTTATCTTAGATTAGTTAAAAATCCTATTGTTCAGGAGTATATTGAAGGCATAGAGTATACTATAGATGTTTTATGTGATCTAAATGGAAAAATAATATCTATAGTTCCAAGAGAACGCCTTGAAGTAAGAGCAGGTGAGGTTACTAAAAGTAAAACTGTTAGGGACAAAGAGATTATAGATAAGACTTTTCAGTTGTGTACTAAGTTAAAAGGCATTGGACCTCTTACCATTCAGTGCATTAAAGACAAAAGTGGAAACATATATTTTATAGAAATAAACCCTAGATTTGGAGGGGGAGTTCCGTTAACCTTTGAAGCAGGGGTTGACTATGGAAAACTTCTTAAGCTTATGAATGATGGGAAAAACATTGAAACCCAAATAGGTGAATATAAAGAATTAACAATGCTTCGTTATGATGAGGCTGTATACAGATGATTGAATTAATAATTTTTGATCTAGATGATACATTATACAATGAGAGAGATTTTGTAATGGGTGGATTTGCTGAAGTTTGCAAATATTTAAGTTATAAGTATGCAGATGACTTTAGTATGCTTATGAATGAAATTCAAAGCATACTAAAGGATAATGGTAGAGGCAGAGTATTTAATGATCTTTGTAAAAATCATAATTATAGTGAGGATATAAAACACTTGGTACAAATATATAGAGAGGGTAAACCAAAATTAAAATTGTATGAAGACAGTGAATTTATAATAAACAAGTTAAGTGGAAAATACAAATTAGGAATCATAACAGATGGAATTGCCTCTGTGCAGTGGAATAAAATTAAACTTTTAAACCTGGAAAATATTTTTGATAAGATAATTGTTACTGATGATTTAGGAAAAGAATGTTGGAAACCTTGTGAAACTCCTTATATAAAAATGTTAGAATATTTTAAAATTGGTCCTAACAATGCTGTTTATGTAGGTGATAATCCCAATAAAGATTTTATCGGTGCAAGAAAGGTTGGAATGAAAACCATAAGAATAATTCGTAAAGTTGGGGATCATAAAGACACAAGACTAAGTAAGGAATATGAAGCAGATACAGAAATTTTAAATATGAAAGAGGTTCTAGAGTTTTTAAAAGAGGAGGAGTAACATGAACGTGCTTTGTATTGTTCAAGCAAGAATGGGTTCAGAGAGGTTACCAGGAAAAGTTATAAAGCCTATATTAAATAAACCTATGATTTTATACACTCTAGAAAGGCTAAATAAGAGTAAGTATATAGATAAAATTGTACTTGCAACTTCAAATAAAGATATAGAAAAACCATTAGTTAAAATAGTTTCGGGGGCAGGGTTTGAAGTATTTTATGGTGATGAGGACAATGTACTAAAAAGATATAAAGAAGCATCGGATGCTTATAATGGAGATGTAATAATAAGAATTACGGGGGATTGTCCATTTATTGATAGCTTAATAGTAGATAATGTTATAAGTAATTTTCTAATGTATGATTATGACTATGTGAGACTTGATGTACCGGATAGGTTTATTAGAGGATTTGACGTAGAAATTTTTTCAAAAGTAGCCCTTGAAAAGGTATATGTTTTAACAAAAGATTTAGACAAAATGTATAAAGAGCATGTGACGCTTTATATGTATAGACATCCAGAAGCTTTTAATATAGGGTACGTTAAAGGAGAAACCTTTTATTCTAAAGATTATAGACTTTGCGTGGATACTAAAGAAGATTTTGAACTAGTTACAAAGATATATGAACATTTTAAGAATGAATTTATATCAGGGAAAAAAGTTGTAGAATATTTGGATAGTAACCCTAAAATAGCAACAATCAATAATGTGATTCAGCAGAAAGAAGTGTAGGGTAATGAAGGCAGCTATATATGCTAACGGATCACCCAAAACAGGTATGGGTCATATAATAAGAACTATGGCTATAGGAGAAGTACTAAAACTTAAACATATAGAAGTACAATATATATGTAATTCAAGTAGCCAGGAGTGCACTGAGTTTATAAAGTATAAAAATTATAAAGTATTAACCTTCTTTTTAGACAATGATAAATATGATTTTATAATTGTTGATAGCTATGAGATAAATAGTGAAGAAAAGTTATCATATTTCTATAAGTTTGCAAAACGAGTTATTTATATAGATGATTTGAATTTAGATTATAAATATAAGATAGATATATTAATCAATTATGCTGTAGGGGCTGAAGTTTTAAATTATAGTGGGGTCAAGTTGAAGTTAATTGGAAGTGAATTTATGCCACTACGAAAACAATTTTCAAATATTGTGGTTCAGAAGCCTAATGAATTTGTTATGAGTGTATTAATAACCATGGGTGCTGGTGATGAATTTAATTATACACAATACATATTGGAAACTTTGCTAGAGTTTTATCCGGACTTAGATTATGGAGTGATATTAGGCATGACAAATATTCATAAAGAAAAATTGTTATGTAAATTTAAAAATAAGAAAATACAGTTTTATTCCAATGTAGAAAATATGGCGAGTCTTATGAAAAATTACGATGTTGCTATTTCAGCAGGAGGAAGTACAATTTACGAATTATGTGCATGCAGTGTTCCGACTATAGCCATTATTACCGCGTGTAATCAGCAAAGGTTTATTAAGACTATGAATGAGAAAATAGATTTACCATATGTTAACTTTACAAAGCACAGAGATGTGGAGTTTATTGATAAGTTTAATAGATTATATAAAGATTATAATTTTAGAAAAAAACTTTCCCATAACATGAATTCATTGATAGATGGGAATGGAACAGAGAGAATAGTTGATGCTATTATTAAGACTTTGGAGAGTGAAATATGAATATATTAGTGACAGGTGGGGCAGGATTTATAGGAAGATGGGTTGTAAAAAGACTACTTGAAGAAAAACATACGGTAACTGTTTTTGATAACCTTTCAAATGGCAGTATTGATAATATTAAAGAGTTTAAGGGTAATATTGATTTTAAATTTATAAAAGGAGACATTAAAGATACAAACATATTAGACAAGATTTTTAAGGAAAAATATGATATAATATTTCATCTTGCAGCTTCTATAAACGTACAGGACAGTATTGATGATCCTGAAACCACTTTTTTCAATGATGTAGTTGGGACTTTTAATATACTGCAAAAAGCTAAACAACAGATGTTTGGGAGTAATGGCAAAATGGTAGGAGATAAGTGGATAAAGGATAAAGAAGAAGAAACACATCCATGTAAAATTGTATTTATGAGTACATGTATGGTTTATGATAAGTCGGATGAAACTGGAATTGAAGAAACTCATAACATTAGACCGGTATCACCTTATGGCGGGAGTAAAATTGCAGCGGAAAATATGGTATTATCCTACTATCATGCTTATGGACTTCCAACTGTAGTCATTCGTCCTTTTAATACCTATGGACCATTTCAAAAATCTGGTGGCGAAGGCGGAGTAGTAGCCATATTCATTAAAAATGCACTGAAAGGAAAGAATATTAGTATATATGGGTCAGGTGAGCAGACTAGAGATCTGCTTTACGTAAAAGATTGTGCTGATTTTATAGTGAAGTGTGGCTATAGTGACAAAGTTAATGGTGAGATAGTGAATGCCGGAACAGGAAAAGATGTTACTGTAAATTATCTTGCAAGTTTAATTTCAAAAGATAGAGTTAAAATAGATCATATTAAACATATTCATCCTCAAAGTGAAATAATGAAATTAAAATGTAATTATTCAAAAGCTGAAAAAATACTGGGGTGGAAACCAAAATTTAGTTTAAATACTGGAATTAAAGAAACTGAAGAATGGATTATATATAATATATAAATATTCCACATAGAACAAATTAAGTAAATAAAAAGTCTAAAGGTTAATTATTATATTATATTTTATAAAAACTTAGGGAAAATGTCTCTAAGTTTTTGTCTTTTACGTACGATAATATAACTGTATATTTAATATTAAAACAATAAATATGGTAAGGTTAAAAGGGTGATAGTAATGAATGATTATTTTAATATAGATAATGTAAAAATAGGGCTTAATGCACCGACATTTATAATTGCAGAACTTTCTGCCAATCATTTGCAGAACTATGAAAATGCAGTAAAGCTTATTAATGAAGCAAAGAAAGCAGGAGCAGATGCAATAAAACTTCAAACATATACGCCAGACACAATAACACTAGATTGTGATAATGAGTATTTTCAAATAAAACAAGGGACTATTTGGGATGGGACTACTCTTTATAAGTTATACGAAAAAGCATATACACCATGGCAATGGCAGCCAAAACTAAAAAAAATAGCAGAAGACCTAGGGATGATTTGTTTTTCCTCACCATTTGACAATACAGCTGTGGATTTTTTAGAGAAAATGAATGTGCCATGCTATAAAATTGCTTCCTTTGAAATCACAGACATACCATTCATTGAATACGTTGCCTCAAAAGGAAAACCTATTATAATTTCTACTGGAATTGCAAGGATTTCTGATATAGAGGAAGCATTAAATGCTTGCAAAAGGATGGGAAATGAAAATATTGTTTTACTAAAATGTACTTCGGAATATCCATCGCCCTATGAAGATATAAATTTAAAAACAATGCCAAATATGGCGGAGACATTTAAAACAATAGTGGGGATTTCTGATCATACGCTTGGAACTTCGGTTTCAGTGGCAGCAGTAGCATTAGGAGCTAAAATAGTTGAAAAACATTTTACACTAGATAGAAGTTTAGGCGGACCAGATGCTCAGTTTTCTATGGAACCTGAAGAATTTAAAGCTATGGTAAAATCTATCAGAGAAGTGGAAAAAGCTTTAGGTACAGTTACATATGAGCTTACAGAAAAACAATTAAAGAGTAGGGAACATTCAAGATCACTTTTTGTTGTTAAGGATGTAAAAATAGGAGAAAGATTTACTAGAGATAATGTTAGGAGTATTAGACCTGGGTTTGGGGTAAAAACTGAATGTATGAATGATGTATTGGGAAAAAAAGCTAAAGTCGATATAAAAAAAGGAACACCTTTTTCTTGGCAAATTTTAGAGTGATGGAAAAGGTATGAGGAAACTGATGCAAAAAGGAAACTTAGAATTAGTTTTAATAAAGGAAATAGGTTCGAAATGCAAATTCTATCAGGTTTTAACTTCGAAACTTATGTAGGCTTATCAGGAAAAGTACTTCTTTTAGGATAGCTAAATAAAGATGGAAAAGAAAAATTAATTTTGAAGAATTAATTAATATAATGGTGTAATCAGATTTACATGAAATATTAAGAATGTTTTTAATGGTATATTTATTGATATGTTTCAATCTAATTAGATAGCGAGATGCAAGCGAATATGAAATATATATAATAATTATTGTAAATAAAAAGGAGGATGGAATAATTGCTTGAAATTATATTGTTTGGTACAGGAAGTGGATGCAAAAATATTAAAAGTATATTAAATTTTAAATTGGTAAATGTAATTGCATATGCAGACAACGATACAATAAAACAAGATGAGATTATGGATGGTGTTCCTATAATAAATCCAAAAGATATTATTAAATACAATTATGATTATGTAATTATTGCAAGTATGTATTTTGATTCTATATCCAAGCAATTATTTAATCTAGGAATTAATGAGAAAAAAATTATATGCTTTTATAAGGAATATACTAAGATTCAAGAATTTTATTTGAAAATGCTATTATTTAACAAGATGTTTATCAATGGTGTTGAAATATTGGTAACTGGTATGTCATATGGAGATTGGGGGATAAAGGCTGATGTTTTAACAAATAGGGCATTCAATTTTGCATTGGCGAACCAAGACCTGTTTTATGATTACAATATTGTAAAATATTTGTTTGAGCATAAAGCAGAAGTTATGAAAAGTTTAAAATATGTGATAATAGATTTGTGCTATTTTAGTTTTGAATATGATATGTCTAAATCTGTTGTAACAAAAGAAAATATATTTAGATATCAAGGTATTTTAAAAAATAAGCATAATTATCCTAGTGATGAATTTGAAAATGGATATAAAAAATTTGCAGATAAAGTTGAACTTTATAATGGTTTTATAGATGATAAAAAACTTAATAACCATATATTGAATTTTATAGATGTATCAAATAAAAGTACAAACAAATTAAAAGATGTAGCAGATAAAAATTATTTTATGAAAAATGGTTATTTTTCTTGGATTGATTATGAAAAAGATTTAAATGAAAAAGTTAGAAAACAAGTGAGTAGTGATACTCACAAGAATTATCCTAAAACAGTGGAGGAGAATAAATATATTTTTGATAACTATCTACAATTATTAATTCGCCATAATGTAAAGCCTATAATAGTGGTATTACCAACCTGTAAATTGTATTATAATAATTATCCCAATTTTATGAAAAAACATTTCTATGATATAATTATAAAATTTAAGTATAAATATGGTTTTCAATTTTTAGATTATTTTGATTACGATTTATTTGATGATAATGATTTTGCGGATCTTTCTCATTTAAATGCTAAAGGTGCTGAAAAAATGACTGGGATTTTGAATGAAACTGTTAATTGGTAATTTTCAAAATGATGAAAAACTTAAGATTTAAAATTTGATATTATTTCTATTAAAATTTATTATTTCAGTATTGTAAGTGGCACGTGGATTTTAGAACAATAATAATTAGAGAAAAAGTAAAATAC
>Ga0255362_1000142_pt1 | contig 18535 bp, 20 predicted proteins | sample GFST75r2metaG_FD_186000 | JGI IMG/M metagenome (GOLD analysis project Ga0255362, IMG submission 186000)
AGCTTTTATCATTACAGGAAAGCCAATTTTAACAGCTTGTTTCAATGCATCTTCTAACCCATCCACAGCACCCTTTGTACCTGGAATAACTGGAATTCCTGCATTAATCATTAGCTCTCTAGCCTTAGCTTTGTTTCCCATATTATCAATGGTTTCAGCATTCGGTCCGATAAATATGATATTACATTCCTCACACATTTTTGCGAACTTACTGTTTTCAGATAGAAATCCAAAGCCAGGATGAATAGCCTGTGCACCCGTAAGTACAGTGGCACTTATTATATTTTGCATATTTAAATAACTATCTTGAGATTTAGCTGGCCCAATACAAACCGCTTCATCCGCAATCTGAGTATGCATAGCGTCTCTGTCAATCTCAGAATAAACTGCAACTGTAGCGATTCCCATTTCCTGACAAGCTCTTATTATCCTAACCGCAATCTCACCTCGATTAGCAATTAATATTTTTTTAAGCATAACTATCTCTCCATTTCTAAAGCTTAGTGCTTATTTTTTTTATAACCTTATATTATCATAAAGGTAAGCTCAGCTTCTGCTACCTTTTTTCCATTTACTGAAGCTATTCCTTTGCCAATACCTGCGATTCCTTTTATTTTTACTATGTTAATTTCAAGTTTTAATATGTCCCCAGGCACAACCATGCCCCTAAATTTCGCAGCTTTTATTCCACCAAACAAAGGGGTTTTTCCCTTGAATTGTTCCATGCTTAATAATGCAATAGCTCCAAGTTGAGCCATTGCTTCAACCTGCAAAACCCCTGGCATTATAGGATTACCAGGAAAATGTCCTTGAAAAAAAGGTTCATTCATTGTAACATTTTTAAATCCTACCGCTCTAACTCCTGGCTCAAGTTCATCAACCCTATCAACTAGTAACATTGGATATCTATGCGGTATTATTTCCATTATTTGTTTTATATCTAAACTCATAATTTCTCTCCATTCACTGTAATGATTATCTAATTACACTTTATTTTGAATAAACCTTGACCGTATTCAACCATTTGCTCATTTTCCACTAGAATTTCTATTACTTCGCCATCAAATTCTGCATCTATTTCATTCATGAGTTTCATTGCCTCAATTATACAAAGCACATCGCCCTTTTTAACCTTGCTACCAATTTTCGTAAAAGCACCTGCCTTTGGATCTCCTGAAGTATAAAATGTTCCAACTATTGGTGATTTTACTACCTTGATATTTTTATCTTCTATAACTAGCTTCTTTTCTATGATTGGCTTATCTTCTTTTATAATTTCATTAGTATCACTAATTTTACTAGTTGCCACATTGTCTTCTACTCTAGTGTCAATTTCCTGTGAACCCTTCTTCATTATTATGTGCATTCCTTCAGATTCAACATTTAAATATGTTAACTCTTGTTCTGATGCAGTTTTAATAAGATCTTTTATCGCTTCATAATCCATTTTTACTACCTCCAACCCACTTCTTAAATACAATTGTTGCATTATGTCCACCAAAACCCAAAGAATTTGAAAGGGTATATTGAACTTCTGCTTTTCTACCAACATTTGGAACATAATCAAGATCACATTCTGGATCCTTAACCTGAAGTCCTACTGTAGGTGGAATAAAATTATTCTGCAGTGCTTTGACGCATATTATTGCCTCAACAGCTCCAGCTGCACCTAATAGATGTCCTGTCATTGATTTTGTTGAACTAACTGGGATTTTATATGCATTTTCACCAAATACCTTTTTAATTGCCGCTGTTTCAGTACTATCATTTGGCTGAGTACTTGTTCCATGTGCATTTATATATGAAATGTCTTCTGGTTTTATACCAGCATCTTCAATGGACATAATTATAGCTCTTGCACCCTCTGCACCACCTGGTGATGGTGATGTTATATGATAAGCGTCACAAGTAGAACCATATCCAACAACCTCTGCATATATTTTAGCATTTCTTTTAACTGCATGCTCATATTCTTCTAATATTAATATCCCAGATCCTTCACCCATTACAAAACCATTTCGTTCTGCATCAAAAGGTATTGATGCTCTTTTAGAATCCGTGCTCCTACTTAGTGCTGTCATAGATATAAATCCAGATACTGATAAAGGTGTAATTGATGCTTCCGTACCACCTGAAAAAATTATATCTGCTTCATTATGCCTTATCTTGTGAAATGCTTCTCCAATAGCGTTATTTCCAGATGCACAGGCAGTGACAATTGTAGTACAAATCCCTTTTGCACCGTATGCAATTGCTATGTTCGCAGATGCCATATTACTTATTATCATTGGTATAAGCATTGGTGTAACCCTGTTAGGTCCCTTTGAATTCATTTTAGCTACTTGTGTTTCTATTGTTCCTATTCCACCAATTCCACAGCCTACTATAACGCCTACTCGCTCCATATTTTCTTCATCAAATTTTAAATCTGAATCTTCTACTGCTTCCTTTGAAGCTGCTAATGCAAATTGACAAAACCTATCCATTCGTTTTGCTTGCTTTTTATCTATATAATTTTCAGGATCAAAATCCTTAACTTCTGCCGCAAGCTTTGCTTTAAACTCAGTTGTATCAAAAGCTTTGATATTCCCTATTCCAACTACTCCGCTGGAAATAGAATTCCAAAAAGTATCAACATCATTTCCCACTGGTGTGATAGCTCCCATTCCAGTGATTACTACTCTTCTACTCATAAATTTTTCGCCTACCTTTTATGTGTACTATTTTTCGTATATTACATTACCATACCGCCATCTACATTTATAACCTGACCAGTTATATATGTGGCCATATCTGATACTAGAAACGCTACAAGATTTGCCACATCTTCTGTACTTCCTACTCGCTTCAATGGAATACTTCCAATCATAGCTTCCTTCTGTTTGTCAGAAAGTTTATCACTCATATCTGTTCCTATAAAGCCTGGTGCTACTGCATTAACAGTTATTCCGCGGCTTCCAAGTTCTTTTGCCAAAGATTTTGTCATCCCTATTAGTCCTGCTTTTGCTGAAGAATAATTTATTTGCCCTGCATTACCTATTATGCCTACAACAGAAGTTATATTTATTATTCTTCCAGTTCTCTTCCTAAACATTATACCACTTGCATGCCTTATAGTGTTAAATGCTCCCTTTAAATTTACATTAATAACGCTGTCAAAGTCCTCTTCTTTCATCCGCATTACTAGTGCATCCTTTGTAATTCCAGCGTTATTAATTAGTATATCCAAGGTTCCAAATGTTTCTACAGTTTCCTTAACCAGTTTTTCTGCTTCATCAAATTTACTTACATCTGCTTTTATTGCTATAGCCTTAACACCCATTTTCTCTATTTCAATAATAAGATCGTCTACTGGTGTACTCCTATAGTTAACAACAATATTTGCACCTAATTCTGCTAGCCTTAGTACTATAGCTTTACCGATTCCTCTACTTGCACCTGTCACTATTGCTGTTTTTCCTTTAAGATCAATACCTTCCATAGTTGTTAAACCTCCTAAGCCTTCTTAGCTGTTATTTTTTTGAATTCCAGCTATGCATTTATTTAAACTGTCAACATCTTCTACATTAAATATTGCAAGGGTTCTATCTATCTTCTTAACAAAACCACTTAAAGTTTTTCCAGGTCCTATTTCCACAAAAGTATCTACTCCATCAGATATCATTCGTCTTATGGTATCTTCCCAAAGTACGGAACTCATAACCTGTCTAGTCAGTAGATCTTTTACTTCATCTTTTGATTTTATATAATCAGCAGTTACATTTGTTATAACTGGTAGTTTTAAATCATTAATCTTTACATTTTCAAGCTCTAGCCTTAATTTATCCGAAGCTGGTTTTAGCATAGAAGTATGAAACGGACCACTAACCTGAAGCATAATTACTTTTCTTGCTCCAGCAGTTCTTGCCATTTCAGCTGCTTTTTCTACTGCAACAACTTCACCTGCAATAGCTATTTGTCCTGGACAATTAAAGTTAGTTGGTTCTACAATTCCAAATTTACTTGCATCTGTGCATACTTGCCTAGTTTTTTCACTATCAAGCCCTATTACTGCTGCCATAGCACCTTTCCCCTGTGGAACAGCCTCCTGCATAAACCGGCCTCTTTTTTTTACAAGCTCAACTGCTTCTTTAAATTCAAATACGCCACTATAAACTAATGAGGTGTATTCTCCAAGACTTAGTCCTGCTGTTACATCTGCTTCTATTCCTTTTTCCTCTAATACCCTTAGCGCTGCTATACTAGCTGTTAAAATAGCTGGCTGTGTATTTTCAGTTTCATCTAACTGAGCCTTATTTCCCTCAAAGGAAAGCTTACTTATTTCAAAACCTAAAGTAGAATCTGCCTCTTCATAAATCTTTTTTGCCACATTAAAATTATCATATAATTCCTTGCCCATCCCTACGTATTGAGCGCCCTGACCTGAAAACAAAAATGCTATCTTTCCCATATAAATTCTCCATTTCTTAGCTTTTATATTATACTACCTTAACAGTATTTAATGTTTCTTCAGCCTGAGAAAACATTTCCTTTATTATCTCCTGACAACTTTGAGTTTTACAAACAAGTCCCGCAATTTGACCAGCCATAACAGAGCCATTATCTACATCTCCATCTTTTACCGCTTTAGGAAGTGCCCCTACGCCAAGTGCTTCAAACTTTTCTGCTCCTGCTCCTTCTTTTTCAAGAATTTGGAATTTTCTTGTAAGTTTATTTCTTAATACTCTTACAGGATGCCCTGTTGGTCTTCCTGTGACTACTGAATCTATGTCTTTTGCCTTTATTATTTTAGCCTTATAGTTATCATGAACTGTACATTCTTCAGCCACTAAAAATCTAGTACCAACTTGCACGCCAACAGCTCCAAGCATAAGTGCAGCTGCAATTCCTCTTCCATCACCTACTCCACCTGCTGCTATAACAGGTATATTAACTGCATCAACAACCTGTGGTACGATTGCCATGGTAGTAATTTCACCTACATGTCCGCCAGATTCACACCCCTCTGCTATTACTGCATCAACACCACTTCTCTCCATCCTCTTAGCTAGAGCAACTGACGCAATTACAGGTATAACCTTTATTCCATGGGCTTTCCACATTTCTATGTATTTTCCTGGATTTCCAGCACCCGTTGTAACAACTTTAACTCCTTCTTCACAAACCATTTTTGCCACTTCTTCTGCATTTTCACTGAGAAGCATTATGTTCACGCCAAAAGGTTTATTTGTTAATTTCTTGGTTTTTCTTATTTCTTCCCTTATATACTCTACTGGTGCGTTAGCTGCTGCTATTATTCCAAGACCTCCAGCGTTAGAAACCGCCGATGCAAGTGAGCTGTCTGCAATCCAAGCCATTCCGCCTTGTATAATAGGATATTTTATTCCTACCATTTCACAAAATACAGATTTAATCATAATAACCTCCCTAATAATTGTTATACTTTGACTATTTTTCACTAATTCTATTTTCTATTGCCTTTACTGCATCTTCAACTGTCTTTATATCATCTGCAACCTCAATCTGTATATTAAATTCATCTTCAATTTCCATTATTATTTGAAAAAGCTCCAATGAATCAGCCTTTAAATCTTCTTCAAAAGCTGTATCCATTTTTATGGTTTTTTCGTCTACATTTAGTTGATGTGCTGTAATACGTTTTACTTTTTCAAATATCATAATAATCCTCCTGCCGTTCTTGCGTGTTCTAATCAATTGTTAAATATTATCTATGGTTTATTAAAATAAATGTCATCACCTTAAATTAGCCATTCAATAAGTACTGATCCAAACGTTAGCCCTCCACCAAAACCAACTAAGATGATTTTATCTCCATTTTTAAGTAATCCTTGCTTTGACATTTCATCAAGTGCTATAGGAATAGTAGCAGCTGATGTATTTCCATATCTATCTAAGTTTATAAAGAACTTTTCATTGTCAATACCTAGTTTTTTAGCCACATGTTCTATAATCCTCATATTAGCTTGATGTGGCACAATATATTTAATATCATCTATAGTGTACGCACTGTCCTTTAATACCTTCTCTATACCTATTGGCATTGTTTTAACTGCAAATTTAAATACCTCTTTTCCATTCATAGATACTACACTGCTTTTTTTATCAATATTACTAGCAAACGGGTTCTTAACAGTTACTGCAGGACATTTCAAAAATTCTGCACCTTTTCCGTCTGAACCCGTAAATATTGATAATATTCCGTTTGTTTCACTTTTACTTAATATTGCAGCACCTGCTCCATCTCCAAAAAGCACACAGGTTGATCTATCTTCCCAGTCAAGTATCTTAGAAAGAACTTCAGCACCAATAACAAGAACAGTTTTTGCTGCTCCAGTTTTAACAAATTGAGTTCCAACATTTAATCCATATATAAAACCAGAACAAGCAGCCCCTATATCAAAACAGGTAGCATTATCAGCCCCTATTATCGCTTGAACCAAACAGGCGGTAGACGGCGTAAATGAATCTGGGGAAGTTGTAGCTACTATTAGTAGATCTATTTCTAAAGGATTTATATTTGCATCCTTTATTGCATTAAGTGCTGCTTTTGCTGCCAGACTAGAAGTGTCTTCACCTTCTGTTATTCTTCTTTCCTTTATACCAGTTCTAGAAGAAATCCATTCGTCACTTGTATCAACTATTTCTGAAAGGTCCGAATTGGTTACTATTCTTTCAGGTGCATAACTTCCAACACCTATTATTTTAACGTTGTTCACACAATCACTCCCTGTTAGTCCTAGTTTTAATATCATATTTTTCTTTTATAGAAAAATTAAGTTTCTCTAAAACATTAACTAAAGTATTTTTTTCCTTCTCGTCTAAACCATCTATTGTCTCTCGAATGATATCTCTATGAAACTTGGCATGTATTCTATATGCAAGCTTGCCTTTTTTAGTTAAATCAATATTAACCACTCTTCTGTCATTCTCGGATTTTTTTCTTTCAACATATCCTTTTTTTACCAAATTGCTCACAGCCGTTGTAAGTGTGCCTAGCGTAATGCCAATATCCCTTGCCACTTCCGACATATTTCTTGGCACATACATACCAATAGCCTCAATGGTGTGTATTTCTGTAATTGATAAATCCTTAAAATATCCTTTTTTTAAGTCCGATTGCTCTATAGTTAGAATATCATTGAATATGTCTATCATTAATTCATTCATAACAGTCAATGACCTCTCCACTCTTATCACCGCTTTAAAATAATTTTATATTTGATCAGAAAATATCTAATGCAAGTTATTCTGCCTCTTTTCCGCATTCAGTTATGATTTCATCAATAAGATCTTTTACCTTAACAATTTTGTTCAATCGATATCCGTTACTTCCTGTGAAAAGAAGTCCCTGATCCACATTTCCATTTACCGAATTTATTAAAGCTTTTGATATGCAGTACGGCGTATCCTTGGGATTGCAAGGTTTTAAACAATTATAGCATCTACTTATTTTTTCATTTTCACTCTTTTTCTTTATGTTTTTCATGAAGACATTTTTAATTGCTCTTCCTGGCATACCTACTGGACTCACTACAATTTCTATATCTTCTTTTTTACATTTCAGATATTCCATTTTATATTTTATATCTGCATCACATTCTTCTGTGGCTATAAATCTAGTGGCAATTTGAACTCCTGCTGCACCGAGCTTTAAGTACTTAGCTACATCTTTTCCTGTATAAACTCCACCGCCAGCTACTACAGGTATTTTTCTACCGTACTTTTCCTCATAAGGTTTTATCTCTTCAATAACTTCTATCACTATCTGAGCTAAATCTTTATTGTTATTATTTAGATCATCAAGTGAATAGCCAAGATGGCCCCCTGCTTCAGGTCCTTCAACTACTATTAAATCAGGTATTCTATTATGTTTTTTATCCCACATTTTACAAATAACCTTAGCAGCCTTGCCTGAAGATACTATTGGTGCAATTTTAGTATTGGATCCTTCTACAAGACCTGGTAGTGACATTGGTAGACCGGCTCCTGAAATTATAAGATCTATTCCTTCCTCTACTGCAATCCGAGCTGTAGCATCATAATTATTAACAGCCACCATGATATTAAGTCCTATTATTCCATTGGGACTAATTTCCTTAGCTCTTCTAATATGTTTTCTTAGTGCTCTTTGGTTAGCTGCTTCTGAATTTTTTTCAAAATCCGGATCATCAAAACCAATTTGCACAGATGAAATAACCCCAATTCCTCCGCAGTTTGCAACCGCACCTGCAAGGCCTGAACGTGATATACCCACACCCATGCCACCTTGAACTATGGGAATCGCTGCCTTTAAATCTCCTATTACCAAAGAAGGTATTCTCATAATCATCTCTTCCTTTTCTGTTTAAATTAAATTTGTGTGTTTATAATAAAATGTTTTGATAGTCAAAGTATATATAATATTTGTATTTTAGTCAAGAAAATTATAAATATCTGGAATTTTATCCTTTTCTATTCTCGAGTTCTAATAAATATTTTTTCTTATCAATACCACCAGCATAACCAACAAGTTTTCCATTTATACCTATAACCCTATGGCATGGAATTATTATAGGTATTTTATTTTTATTATTTGCTCCGCCAACTGCTCTAACTGCCTTTGGATTACCTATTTCATTTGCTACATCTTTATATGATTTCACTTCCCCATAAGGTATTTTGAGAAGTTCATCCCAAACCCGTCTTTGAAAATCCGTACCATTAATACTTAACTTTACAGTGAACATTTTTCTATGTTTAGTAAAATATTCGTCTAGTTCTTTTAAACATAAAATCATATTTTCATTCAAATTGGTTTTTTCATTTTTTTCTTGTTTACTTTCTAAAAATTCCAAGGCTTCAATTCCTAAATCGGAACCTATGATTTTTATTGTTCCTATTGGTGATTCATAATATGCTGTATACATTTTAACGCCACCCTTGAACATTATTTTTATTAAAAGAGCTTTTATTTACAAACTTGCCATGAAACTGTAACAGAGTATCTATATTATATAATTAATATTTAAAAATTTGCAAATAGTCACCTATTTATATTGGGTATTTATTAAACAGCAAATCTTAGGAGGAATTAAAATGAATAGAGCTTCGTTAAAAAAGATTATTATTTCCGCATTGATTTTCGTAGTGATTGCAGGTGGCGGATATTATCTATACGTTACTAAAATTAAAGCTAAGGTACCTACACAAACTAGATTCATCACAGAACAGGCAACAAAAGGCACATTAAAAGTTACGGTTTCTGGAACTGGAGCTGTATCCTCCGCATCAACAAAAGATGTCATTATTCCAAGTAGTGGTACTCTAACTAACTTTAAAGTATCAACAGGAAGTGCTATAACCCAAGGAACTTCACTAGGTTCAGTGGTAGACTCTAATCTTCAAAATCAAATCAAAACAGATCAGGCTAAACTTGCCGAGGCTAAGCAACAACTTACCCAAGCACAGCAAAAAAGTAGCAGTGATAGTCAATCTGCCCAAGCTAAAATAACCCAAGCCAGCGACCAACTCACTGAAGATAAGGCAAAACCAAATATAGATCAAGCTACACTAGATAAGGATAATAATGCTATTAGTGATGCTCAAAACTCTTTAACAAATGATGCAAACAGTGATAACAATAGTATAACTAATGACAATCTAGCAATTGAGCAAGCACAGTCTACAGTTGACAATGATAATACAACTTTAAGTAAGGAAAATATGATTGCACCAATAAGCGGAATATTTGAAAATGTTGCTAATGGAAATGGCGATTCCGTGCAATCTGGTAAAACCCTAGGAACAATTATGGATTTAACCCATTTACAACTTCAAGTAGCAGTGGACGAACTTGATATTAGTAAAATAGCTCTTGGACAGAAAGTTGATTTGACATTTGCTGATGTTCCAAGTAAAAATTATACTGGAACTGTAGCAAGTATACCTGATAGTGGAACAAGCACAAATAGTGTTACCACTTACAATGTTGTCGTAACAATAGATGATTCTACAGGTTTAAAACTTGGTATGAATGCAAACGCAAGTATAAATGTTCAAAGCAAAGACAACACTTTAATGGTGCCTTCAAATGCTATTCAAACTGTAAGTGGTAAAAAATATGTAATGGAGCCTTCAACTTCTTCAACTAGCTCAAGTACTAGCTATGGCAGTGGTGGAAGTTCATCCAAGTTTGGTTCTAGTTCAAGTCGGAGTGGTGGTACTAAAGCGGGTAAACTTGTAGAAGTGCAAACTGGTATTTCAAATCAAAATGATGTTGAAATCACAAGTGGTCTATCAGAAGGGCAAAAGGTACTAGTTCAATTACCTGCTGTATCTACATCTACCTCATCATCTAGATCTGGCGGTAGCGGTAGTAGTGGCTTCGGCGGTGGCAGTGGTTTTGGCAGTGGCAGTGGTAGTGGCGGTGGTAGCGGCTTTGGCGGTGGTTCCCGTAGTGGAAATTAACTTGCTAACTAGTATCGGTCAATTTACGGTGATTGGATATAATCTAATTATGGAGGAACTTATAATATGATAGAGATAAGAAATCTTAGTAAAATATATGAAATTGGTAAAGAGAAACTCTATGCCTTAGACAACGTTTCTCTAAAAATAAATGATGGTGAATTTGCTGCTATTGTTGGTCCATCAGGTTCTGGTAAATCTACATTAATGAATATTTTAGGATGTCTAGATATACCTTCTAAAGGAAGTTATATCCTTGATGGAACACCTGTTGAATCTCTAAATGATGACCAGCAGGCAGAAATAAGAAATGAAAAAATAGGATTTATATTTCAAAAATATAATCTGCTTACAAAATTAAATGTATATGAAAATGTAGAAATACCATTAATTTATTTAGGTACTGGTAATGCTGAGCGAAAAGAGAGAATTGAAAAAGCTTTAGAGCAGGTTGGCCTATCATCCCATATTCACCATAAACCCTCGGAACTTTCTGGTGGACAGCAGCAGAGAGTTGCCATTGCAAGAGCACTTGTAACAAATCCATCAGTGATTATGGCAGATGAACCAACTGGAGCATTAGACAGTAAAACTGGTAAAGAAGTACTTGCCCTTTTGCAAGAGCTCCATAAAACAGGAAGAACTATCGTGCTTATAACACATGACCTTTCAATTGCGGCAGAAGCCGAGAGAAGAATTCAAATAAAAGATGGTCATATACTTTCTGATGATGGAGGTGAGAATAATGAAGATACATCAGCTGTTTAAAATGGCTCTTAAATCTATCTTCGCCAATAAAATGCGCTCTTTTCTTACAATGCTTGGAATAATTATTGGTATAGCATCTGTCATAATACTAATTGCCATGGGTCAAGGAAGCACAAAATCGGTTCAAGACTCCATTTCAAGCATGGGAACTAACCTTATAACTGTAAGTATTACTGGTAAAACAACAAAAGATGTTACAAAAGAAGAATTAAATGAACTGAAAACCAAACCAGGAATCAAAGACATATCACCAACCCTTAGCAGTGGAAATGTTAATATATCTGCTGGAGATCAAACGGCTACTACAACTGTTCAAGCCGTGGAGCCTAACTATGAAACAATAAAAAATGTTCCTGCGCAGAGTGGACGATTTATTAATCAAAATGATTTGGATAATAGATATAATTCTGCCGTAGTTGGAACAGATGTAGCAACTGAACTTTTTAATAGTACAGATGTTGTTGGACAAAAACTCAATATAAACGGTGTATCTTTCGATATAGTTGGAGTGTTAAAATCACAGGGCACCAGTTCTGCTGGCTCATCGGATGATACTGTACTTCTACCACTAACTACAGCTCAAAGACTTTTAAAAACAACTGATATAAAAACTTTTTATATTCAGGCATCAAGTTCTGATAACGTAAATACAGCCATGTCTTATCTACAACTATTTATGGATACTAAATACGGTCTTCCTACTACTTCTGCGAGTACCGTAACAAATAAATATTTTAGAGTATTCAACCAGTCCAGCTTACTTGCTACAGCAACTTCAACAAATCAAACCATGACCAATGAACTTGCTGGTATAGCTGCTATTTCTCTTTTAGTTGGAGGTATTGGTATTATGAATATAATGCTTGTCTCTGTTATGGAACGTACTAGAGAAATTGGTATAAGAAAAGCTTTAGGTGCTAAAAGAAGAGCCATACTATTACAATTCCTAATTGAAGCAGTATTCGTCAGTGGTATCGGCGGTATTTTAGGAGTACTAATTGGTATTGGTGGTAGTGAGTTGTTACAAACATTTAACAACACCGCCATACAACTATCTAGCACTGTAGTCTTAGCCGCATTTGCATTCTCTGTAACTGTAGGAATTGTATTTGGACTATATCCTGCAAGTAAGGCTTCAAAACTTAGTCCAATAGATGCTTTAAGCTTTGAATAGATGATTCTTACTCAAAGAAGCTGAGGCAGAAGAATCAAATAAAAAAAGATGCAATAAGATTGGTTTACAAATCTTATTGCATCTTTTTTTATTTCTAACTAATCATGAATTTTTCCACTAGGGCAAATTTCCCTTCACTTTTAGCTTGTAACTTGTCACTTGTCACTTCTTACTATCTTTTCTGCTTCCTGAAAATCATCTGGTCTTAAATCATCTGGTACTTCACCTGTTATATTGCCAGCAATAAATCTTGCACATTTAAAATAGTCACTATTACAAAATTTATTTTTATATTCTATAATTTCGGTTTCATTTCTGCTATTAATATATGGACACACTTCAATATTTGGACACCCCATATAATCACCCCTATACCAGTTTTCTATATAAGTATATGAATGGTTTAAATACTTATTTACACAATTCATTTTAACTCTAAACTTGTTTCATATGTTCAATAAGTTCCCTTCTAAGCCAATCTAAAGCCGTAAAAGTTGCCCTATCTCTAATTTTTTGCCTATTACCAACAAAATTGAATTTTTTTGTCTTTACTTCTCCAAACATATATATACCCATGTACACAAGCCCTACAGGTTTTTCATCTGTTCCACCACCAGGTCCAGCTATTCCTGTTGTAGAAATACCAATAGTAGTTCCAGCATTTTTTGCAATACCGGCTGCCATTTCCCCTGCACATTCACTACTAACCGCTCCAAAGTCTTTTAACGTGTTCTCAGTTACGCCAAGCCTTTTCACTTTAGCATTGTTACTATATGTCACCGCACCTTCTAAAAACACCTCAGAAATCCCAGGATAGTCTATTAGTTTTCCTGCTAAGAGTCCTCCTGTACATGATTCTGCTGTTGCAATAGTAAACTGATTTTTTATAAGTATTTTGGCTACCACTTCTTCTATAGTCTGTTCATTTATTCCATATACATTTATATCTCCAAGTACTTCCCTTATCTCTTTCTCTATGGGCGCAATAATTCTCGCTGCCTCAGCTTCATGGTTTACTTTAGCCGTAAGCCTTAAAACCGTTTCATTATCCTTGGCATATGGCGCAACTGTTGGATTTTTCTGCCTATCAAATATATATCCAACTGCATCGTCTACACTACTTTCACCAATACCTGTTATCCTTAATGACTTTGATACAAGCATTCCATCTTGAAACTTCTTAAGATATGGTACTATACTCTCATTGAACATTAGTTTCATCTCCCTTGGAGGTCCAGGAAGTAATACTGCGATCTTAGAATTTTCCTCTATAATGCAACCTGGCGCTGTTCCATTATTATTTTTGACTATAATACATCCCTCAGGAAAATATGCCTGTTTCTTGTTATTTTCAGTTGGAGTATAATTCATTTTTTTAAAATACTCCATTATTTCTCCTAAAGATTTCTCATCTAAGATCAATTTTTTATTAAAATATTCTGCTGCAATTTCTTTTGTTAAATCGTCTTTAGTCGGTCCAAGTCCTCCCGTGGTTATAACGATATCAGCTCTATTAATGGCAATATCATATGCATTTTTTAGCCTTTCTGGATTATCTCCCACTACAGTCTGATAAAAAACATTAATTCCAAGACTGGCAAGTTCCTTTCCAAGATATTGAGCATTAGTATTAACTATATCACCCAATAACAATTCTGTACCTACTGACAAAAGTTCTGCTCTCATTACTTCACCTCATTTTGTTTATATGCATATCAAAAAAATCAAATTAGGATATAACCTAGTTGTTTCTTTCAAAATGCTACTTTATTAATATATAAATTATAACATATCAATGCATATTGACTTTAGTATTTTTAGGCCATTTTATGGGAAGTATAGTGTTAACATAATTTTTATATTATAAAACGTTAATTTTATCTCTACATTTTGTTATAATAAATATGTGAGTGTACTATATATTGCATAAGCAAATTTGAAAGGCGGTGATATTATGAGTACTTTCATGTTTAAGAATAAACTTAAAAACTATACTCCTTTAAGTAATATTTTTATAGATAAGTACATGCCTCGAGCACGAGGAGAATATGTTAAAGTATATATTTTGGGAATGAAATACTGTGTGTCCGGAGAGCTTGGAGTTGATTCAGCCTTGTTTGCTAACACTCTTCATCTTTTGGAGACGGACCTTATGAATGCTTGGAACTATTGGAATGACGAAGGTGTTGTAAAATTAGTTCCTATAGATAACATGGGGAATTTTAACATAGATTTTTTAGACCTTGATGAAAATAGTTCTGATAAAGATGAATCCATAAATCTTTTAAAGGAATTAGATAACAGTTCAACTAAAGATATGCTCCAAGATATCGAAAAATTGGTTGGAAGAACCCTATCTACTAAAGAAATGAAAATGTATATAGGCTGGATAAGTGATTTTAATTTCCCTCCAGAGTTAATTCTTCTGCTTATAGAATATTGTGTTTCGAAGGGTAAAACGGATTATAGATATATTGAAACAATAGCTATCAATTGGCATGAAAACAAGATTAATTCTATTGATGATGCTCAATCCTTTATTAAAAAACATGAAGATAAATGGATTAAAATAAGAAAAATATTAAATTATCTAGGTATAAGGGATGCTGATGTATTAAAGCCTCAAGAATTACTTCTTGATAAATGGATTAATTCCTATGGTTTTCCTTTAGACGTAATCTATAGATCCTGTGACATAACTTTTTCTAGAATAAATAAGGCTGACTTCAAATACATGGATGCTATCTTAACTAACTGGTTTAAGGGTGGCATAAAAACTCTCACTGAAATTGATACTAAAGATTTTAAAAAGAGTAGCTATAAAAAGGCAGGTCCAAAAACTGGTCCGAAAACTAACTTCAACGACTATGAACAGAGATCTTATGATTATGATGAACTTGAAAAGAAATTATTAGGATGGGATAAAAATGATTAGAGGCTATGCAGAAGAAATATCTAAAATGTATTCTGACATTCGTGAAAATGAAGCACGGTTACTAAAACAACGCCGTGAGAAGATTCAAAATGATCTTCCTGTGGTTTTTAACCTTGAGAAAAAAATAGCAAAACTCTGCATTGATTTAGCGGTTAATTCATTTAAAGATATAGAGGACAGAGAAAACTATTTAAGTAATTTAAAAAATGAAATTACTAATCTGAGAGTAAAAAAATCAGAGTTATTAGTTGCCAATGGTTACTCTCAAGATTATGTATCGCTTCAATATAAATGCAATAAATGTAAAGATACCGGCTATATAGGTTCCACAAAATGCAGTTGCTATAAGCAAAAACTTGTAAAATTATATTATAAGAATTCTTATCACAACTCTATGCTTGCAAGCAATAATTTTGAACACTTTAATATAGATTATTACTCTACCCAGAGGACAAATAATGATCCTAGAAGTCCTAGAAAAAATATGGAGGATACAATAATTCCGTATGTAATGGATTATTTGAAAAACTTTCCAGAAACAAAAAATAATTTATTATTTTATGGTAGTTCAGGCACTGGAAAAACTTTTTTATCCAATTGTATTGCAAAAGATTTATTAGATAAAGGATTTCTTGTGATATACAGAACCTCAGATGATATCATCCATGATCTTAAAAAAGTTAAATTTGAAAATGATCATAATTTAGAGAACTTACTTCTTAATTGTGATTTACTCATATTGGATGATTTAGGCACAGAACAGATAACAGACTTTTCGTCTACAGAACTGTTCAACCTTCTCAATAAAAAACTTTTAATGAACAAGAAGATGCTTATTTCTTCGAACTATGCATTAGAAAAACTTTCAAGAACCTATTCTGAAAGAATTACCTCCAGACTATTTGGTGACTTTACCCTCTTCAAATTTTATGGAGATGACATAAGAATTAAAACAAACCTTCAAAGACAGAAACAATAACTTACTGCTTTGAGAGTGTAACTTTAAAATCATTAGAAAATGCAAAGCGGTTATTAAGTGGCAAGTGACAAGGTAAGGAATATTCTTCGGCTAAATCCGAAGAATAAACAAAATAGGGAGGTAAGTTGATTTGTTTCACAAATCCACTTATCTCCCTAAACATTTACCCTCTTTACGTTATTCTTATATTCTTTTTATTTTGCCCCAAGGCAAAATCTCCTTAACTTGTCACTTGTTTAAAGCTCTTAATTTTTTTAAATAACTATGTGCATCCTTAATTGCAAAAAAACAGTGCTTCCTAGATAAAATCTAAGAAGCACTGTTTTTGCTAACAATAGCAATTGGAACCAAATTTACTAATTATAAATCAGCTATTCTACCAATTGAGCTATGTCAGCTAATATGGCGACCTGGAAGGGGATCGAACCCTCGACCTCCGGCGTGACAGGCCGGCACTCTAACCAGCTGAGCTACCAGGTCATATTATGGTGGGCATTACAGGGCTCGAACCTGTGACCCTCTGCTTGTAAGGCAGATGCTCTCCCAGCTGAGCTAAACGCCCATAATATGTTATGGTGACCCCTACGGGACTTGAACCCATGTTACCACCGTGAAAGGGTGGTGTCTTAACCACTTGACCAAGGGGCCTTGTAAAATTTAAATTTGTTTTAAAAAAATGGTGCTGGCAGTAGGAATTGAACCCACAACCTACTGATTACAAGTCAGTTGCTCTACCAATTGAGCTATGCCAGCATTTGGCGACCTGGAAGGGGATCGAACCCTCGACCTCCGGCGTGACAGGCCGGCACTCTAACCAGCTGAGCTACCAGGTCATATTGTGGTGGGCATTACAGGGCTCGAACCTGTGACCCTCTGCTTGTAAGGCAGATGCTCTCCCAGCTGAGCTAAACGCCCACAATATGTGTGGTGACCCCTACGGGACTTGAACCCATGTTACCACCGTGAAAGGGTGGTGTCTTAACCACTTGACCAAGGGGCCTTGTAAAATTTAATCTTTCTGGTCTTTCAACCCGACAATAAATATGATACAAAAAAAAGCTCACTCTGTCAACACAAATTTATAAATACTTTGATTTATTTATATGTTAAACGTTTACTTTTACTTAATAAAACATATTTTATATGCATTTGGTAGCAATTCTTTAGCAATTTCTTATTTTATTGACTCCATTACAAGTAAAGCCGTATCCTCAATTGCTCTTTTTGTAACGTCGATAATATTACACCTTAGTCTTCTCATAACTCTATCTGCATATTCTATTTCTTGAAGTACTCTTTCCGCATTTGCATATTCTATTTCTGCACTGATTCTTTTATATTTATCCATCCTATGCTTTCTTATATCTATAAGTTGCATTGGATCTATGGTTAATCCTATTATTTTTTTTCTATCTATCTTATTTAATTCCTCTGGAAGCGATATTTCTGGTAATAGTGGCACATTTATAGCTTTTATGGATTTATTTGCCAAATACATGCAAAGCGGTGTTTTGGATGTTCGTGATAATCCTAGTAAAACTACATCTGCATTAATAATACCTCTGTTATCCTTGCTATCATCATACTGAATTGCAAATTCCATAGCCTCTATCCTTCTATAGTAATCTGAATCCATATCCCAGATGGCCCCTGGCTTATAATCAGGAGTTTTTTCTAATATTTTTGACATAGTATGGATACATGGTCCCAAAATATTATTTATTGAAATATTTTTCTCTAAACAATACTTTGTAAGGGTTTTTCTAACGTCGACTAACACTATTGTAGATATAATCATACTTTTTTTTGTATCCTCTATGCTATCAATAAACTTTTTTGCCTCTTCTACATCTTTTACATAACTTATTCTTTTAACTTGAACTTCTGCATTAAATTGACTTGCTGTTGCCTTCGCCACTTGCTCTGCAGTCTCACCTATAGAATCTGATACAGCATAAATCGTAAACATTTCCATCCCACCTGCCTTCTTTAATTTGAAGATGCCTTAATAAGCTAATAACCATATAATATCATTATTTTTGGAATATTCCAAACAATTAATTAAATGCATTAAAGAATATAAATCAAAAAAATATATACACTAATGTTTTTTAGGGTAAAATGTACTTATAATACTATTTAGGAAGTGGTTTATTTTGAAACACAACATTATTGTAATTGGTGGTGGGGCTTCTGGAATTATTGCTGCCAT
>Ga0255362_1000144_pt1 | contig 18339 bp, 16 predicted proteins | sample GFST75r2metaG_FD_186000 | JGI IMG/M metagenome (GOLD analysis project Ga0255362, IMG submission 186000)
TTATTATGAAGACAGTTGTATAGGCTATTTGAAAGAAATGGATTTTCCATTTGTTGTTATTGGTAGACCAGAGGATACAAAAAATGTTTTATGGGTAGATAATGATAATTTTCAAGCTATGTACAGCGTTGTAAGTAAACTTTTGATTAGGGGGTATAGGAAAATCGCTTTTATAGGGCCTAAAAATGAAATAAGTGTAGGAAAAGATAGGCTAAATGGATATATTCAAGCTCACAAAGTACATGGTGTAAATATTAATAGGAAATTAATAAAAGAGGTGAATGGGTTTAATGAAGAATGCGGGTATGAGGCAATGAAATCTATACTAGAAAATCAAACTCCAGAGGCAGTAGTAGCCGCTGATGATTTGTTGGCATTTGGAACATATAAATATATGGATGAAAAAAATATAGGCGAAATTGCAGTTATTGGTTTTAATAATACCCCATTAGCTGAGTATCATAGACCTAGCTTAACTTCTGTTGATATCAATGTTAAGAAAGTTGGATATTATGCTTCTAAGCTCCTAATCGATAAACTAAAAAATAATATGAATGAGAATCATTATGTAATAGAAACTAATTTAATTGAAAGAGAATCAACGTTTAAGGGTATAAATACAAAGGATAAGATACAAGTCACAAGGTAAGCAAAGTTTCATTAGCTTGTAACTTGAAATTATCCATTAACTGATATAAACTATAATTTGAATATTTTAAATTTCATAGGTTCTAAGATTAAACCATTATTTAATTGAGTTTTTTCTGAGGTGAAGATATCTACAGCAGTACTAGCTAAAGGTGGCTTAATATTGTACTCTTCATCGCTATTGTTAATAGCAATCAATATGGATTTACCTTCATAACTTCTTTTAAAAACTAATACGTTATTTTCGCAATATATTGTTTTATAATCTCCATATATAAGAGCTTTATTATTTTTTCTAATGCGTATCATAGTCTTATAAAGGTTAAATAATTCCTTGTTTTGTTTTCCCTCATCCCAGATCATGCATTTCCTACATTGAGGATCTTCACCACCATTAAGACCTACTTCATCTCCATAATAGATATAAGGCACCCCTTGATAGCAGAACTGGAAGATAATTGCAAGCTTCATTCTATCTGCGTTATCATCACATTCAGTTAAAAATCTTTTAGTATCATGACTACCAATTAAATTCCAAAGTTGACTTGTTATGCTTCGCATGTAAAGAGTTCTGTTAAAAGATAATATATCATGAAACTTCTCTGCAGATATAGTTCTATTACCGAAAAAATCCACCAACGCAAATTTAAAAGGATAGTTCATTATGCTATCAAGTTGATCTCCTTTTAAGAAAGAATTTGCTTCATGCATTATTTCTCCTATAATAATTGCATCTTTATTCGCACTTTTAACTACTTTACTAAATGCTCTCCAAAAATCATGATCAACTTCGTCACAAACATCCAATCTCCAACCATCGATACCAATTTCCTTTACCCAATATTCCCCAACCTTTAATAAATAATCTCTTACATCCTTATTATGAGTATTTAATTTTGGCATGTGGCTGATACCGTCACCAAAAGTGTAGTAGGTAACATTTTGTGTATCAACTGGATAACTATCTATAAAATACCAATCCTTATACTTTGAATTCTCCTGATTATCAAGTACATCCTTGAATGCAAAAAAATCACTACCTGAATGATTAAATACGGCATCAAAAATAATTTTAATCCCTTTTTCATGACATTTTTTAATTAAATTTTTAGCAATACTTAAAGTTCCAAATTCAGGGTCAATGTCATAATAATCTGCTGTATTATATTTGTGATTAGAACTTGATTTAAATATTGGAGTTAAGTAAATTAAATTAATGCCTAAATCCTCTAAATAGTCTAACTTTTCAATAACTCCTTGAAGATCTCCACCAAAACTTGAATTAGTGTTTACTGGGCTTCCCCATTTGGCAGTATTTTTAGGGTCATTACTTTTATCACCATTATTAAAACGTTCTAGAAAAATTTGGTATACAACTGATTCTTGTAGCCAAGTGGATTCTTTATATATATCTCCTTCTGCTAAATAAGCAAACTGAAAAGCTGAGGATTGTTCAAGTGGTGGTGCATTTTTTCTAAAACCTCTCTCATCAAAATATATTGTATTATTAGAAGTATCAACTAGTTCAAAGTAATATCTGTATCTGTTTCTTGTCACCGATATTTCTGCTTCAAAATAATCATACAAGTCAGCCTGAGCTGCAATTTTCATTTCTTTAACATAGTATGGATCTTGGAAGTTATACCTACTTTTATAATGTATATTGCATTTTAGAACATCACCCTTTGCTGTCCTTATTCTTAATACTAGAGTATTCAAATCTTTACCATATGCATAAGGCGTTTCAGTAATATGATATACTGCATGTTTGTTCATTTCTATCTACCTCACTCTTATCTTTGTGTTTTCGGTACATGAAAAAATAGTAAATTCAACAATTTTGATGCTATTTTATTAAAATTCAGTATATTTATTGTGCAATTATAGCATAATTATTTAGTTGTAATTGTATATAACTAATAAAATATGTATATAAATCATGCGATTTATTGTAGTATTATTGAACATGTTTATAAAAAATGATAAAGTTACATTAAAGTTTTTATTTGAAATTAAGGGGTGCAAAACAATGATTGAAACCTTTGAATCTGATATTTATATTTTTAATAATGACATATCCTTTTTAATGGAGTCAAAAAACATATCAAAAGTATTAAATAATATAAATGAGAAACACATACAGGAAAAAGAAAATGGTCAATCAATTAGTAATAAAAAAAATGATTTGATTATTTGGAATGCTATATATACTAAGGAAATCATAAAAAATGGTGTTTCAAAGAGCGCTCTTCACCCTTTGTATAATAAATTTTATAATAAAATACAGATTATAACTAAATTATCAGATCTACAGGATTTAGAGATTAGTATGGCAAATACATATTTTAATATTTTAATAAATGATATTCAGGTTACTGATAATTTTATGATTAATAAAATGCTTCAATTCATACATGTTAATATTGAAAATCACTTGTCACTTGATAAATTAGCTAAGGACCTAAATATTTCTGTAGGTTATGCTAGCGATTGTTTTAAAAAAAACATGGGTATTTCAGTAATGAAATATGTTCAAAAAATAAAAATAGATAGAGCAAAAAATTTATTACTAAGTACAGACAATAGTATTTTATATATTGGAATTTTATTAGGATTTTATGATCAAAGTCATTTTAGTAGAACTTTTAAAGATATAGTGGGAGTTTCGCCTACTGTATATAGAAATAACAATTATGCATAAATCAGAAAATATATAACAGCGACTTCTGAATTTTACTCAATTGAGTGTGTACATTGAACTACTTAGACAAAAATAAAGATATTATAAGTTAAAATTTACAATAAAAATAAAAAAATCAAATTGCTATTGACTATCAGGACAAACTATTCTATAATCAAATAAAACGTTGCAACCGTTTGCATGAATTTTATAAATTATTTAGAGGGGGAAAAATACATGAATAAAAAGGTAAAAATATTATGTTCTGTTTTAACAACTCTTTTATTAGTAGGAGCACTAGGAGGATGTGGATCAAGTACAAGTAGTACAACAAAGTCAGGAAAAAGTATTACACTATGGTCTCATTTAGAACAACCAGAAGTTGATGCATTAAATAAAGTAGCTCAACAATGGGCTAAAAAAACTGGTAACACTGTAAAGGTTCAATTAGATAAATCAGATTTTCAAACTTATTTGCAAGCAGCAAATAGTAGCAAAGCTCCTGATATTATGTATGGAATAGCTAATGACAATTTGGGAACATTTCAAAAGGCTAATTTATTAGCAGCAGTTCCATCTGGAGTAATAGACTCATCTAAATATGTAAATACATCAATTAAGGCAGTATCTTTTGGAGGAAAAATGTATGCTGTTCCAATGAGCATTGAGACATATGGGTTATTTTATAACACAGATAAAGTTACAACTGTTCCAACAACTGTTGATGATTTGATATCTCAAGCACAAAAAGTTGGATTCCAGTATGATATCAATAATTTCTATTATAGTTATGCTTTTATGGCCGCCAATGGTGGATATGTATTTAAAGATAAAGGAAAAGGTAATTTGGATTCTAACAACGTAGGTCTTGGCAATGAGGGTTCAGTTAAAGGTTTACAGACTATTCAAGACTTAGTTACAAAATATAAATTCATGGGTAGTGATATTACAGGTGACAAAGCAAGTTCTGCATTCCAAACTGGGAAAATTGGGTTTTATATAAGCGGACCTTGGGATGTTGATGGGTTTACAAAAGCAGGTACAAAATTTGCAGTGGCACCACTTCCAGGAATGCCTTCTTTCGTAGGAGTACAAGCATCTTTTGTAAGTCAAAAATCTAAAAATCAAACAGAAGATTGGGATTTAATAAAATATATCCAAGCAAATAATTCATCAGTATTTAAAGCAGGCAATAGAATACCAGCACTTAATTCAGAATTAAACAAACCAGAATACAAAAATAACAAGATAACTTCAGCTTTTGTTACTCAAGTTAAAAATGGTCAACCTATGCCTAATATTCCAGAAATTCAAACAGTATGGACTCCAGCTAAAAATAATTTAACATTATTAACTTCAGGTAAATTGACAGCACCAGCAGCAGCAAAGGATTTGAATGACCAAGTTGTACAAGGGATTGCAACAATGAAATAAAAAAACATTATAAGGAGAGCAAAATCTCCTTATAATAATTTATGAATATAATGTTATTTAAATATAGATTACAGGAGGGTTAGTGATGGTAAAAATCGAAAGACCAGAGAAACCAAAAAAACCAGTTACTCATAAAAATTTATACGATAAAATAAGACCATATGTGTATTTATCCCCTGCATTAATATCAATATTTATATTGGTTTTGTTACCTATTTTATATACTATTTATATTGCATTCACAAATTACAATTTAAATCATTTAAGTGATTTCCATTTAATTGGTTTTGCTAATTTTGAATCGATTTTCAATGGGCCATTTAAATCAATATTTTTTCCTGTCTTTGGGTGGACAATCATATTTGCACTTGTTGGAACATTTGGGTGTTTCATTATAGGTCTATTTATTTCTATATTATTAAATAATCCAAATATGAAAGAAGCAGCAGTTTATAAAGGATTTTTAGTTCTACCTTGGGCACTTCCACCAACTATTGCAACTTTAGCATGGCAAGGACTGCTTGATAAGGATTATGGTGGAATTAATATCTTATTAAAAAATTTGCATCTTATTAATACAGGAATTCCATGGCTAATTGATCCATTTTGGGCTAGAGTGGGAATTTTAATTGCAACTATTTGGCTTGGATTTCCTTATATGATGAATGTATGTATTGGAGCACTTTCTAGTATTCCAGACGTTTACTATGAAGCGGCGGACATTGATGGAGCAACTAAATTTCAAAAATTCATAAAAATAACATTACCATCTATAACTTCGGCCTCATTACCACTTTTAATATCGTCTTTTTCATTTAACTTCTCCAATTTGGGAGCAGCTTATCTTATTACCAAAGGTCTTCCTGCAATGATTACTAGTCAATATGCTGGTTATACTGACATACTTGCGTCAGCGGCATATAAGCTTTCTTTGACTTATACTAGATATGATATAGCTGCAGCATTTTCAATAATAATATTTTTTATTATTGGTATAATTAGCTTTATTAGTTTCAAATTCACTGGAGCATTTAAGGAGGTAGATTAATTATGAAAGTAAAAACAGATGATGTTATAGAAAATGATTTAGTTTATAAACATAAATTAAGAACCGGTGAAGTGAGAAATCTTTGGGTATCAAGAATATTAATTTGGTTTTTTGTATTATTTGCACTATTTCCTATATTTTCAGTAATTTCAGCTTCATTAACTAAGGGGGACACTTTCTTTTCAACTACATTGTGGCCGAAGTCAATAACTTTCAGTAATTATACAAAGGTTTTGCAAGAGACGGATTTTAAAATATGGATGAAAAACAGCTTGATTTTATGTACATCAGTTGCTCTTATACAGTTAGTTATAAGTATCTTTGCTGCATATGCTTTTTCCAGAATGAAATTTAAAGGAAGAAAAAATGGTCTTATGGGGTTATTAATTCTTCAAATGTTTCCAGCAGTAATGTTCATGCCTGCAATTTTAAGTGTGTGTTTTAAAATTGGATTACTTGATCAATTTTGGGCTCTTATAATACTATTAGCAGCTGGAAGTGCATATAATATTTGGCTCCTAAAAGGTTTTATCGATAGTCTTCCTAAAGAATTAGATGAGGCAGCTATGGTTGATGGAGCTAGTCATTTTCAAGTATTTACAAAGATAATACTTCCATTATCAAAGCCAATGCTTGCTGTAATATTCTTGTTCAGCTTTATCGGTGTATATAGTGAATTCATATATACTAGCGCATTAATGAGAGATGCAGATAATCAAACGTTGGCAACAGGCTTACAACAATTTATAAATAATGCATTTTCTGCTCATTGGACTCAGTTTTCAGCAGCGGCAGTCATGGCAACTATTCCAGTAGCAATTCTATTTATGGCATCTCAGAGATTCATATCTAAAGGTCTCACTGCGGGTGCGGTAAAGGGATAATTTCAAGTTAAGAGTTTTTCAAGTTTAAGGGTAAGAGTTAATAGTTTGGAGTTAAAGACGGTTTTAACTCTTAATTTTTAACTCTTAACTTTTAACTTAAATTCGGAGGCAGGGGTATGTTGGATTATAGAGTAGTAAAGCGTGATGATATAAATGAAATAACAATTGATAATGGAATAATAAAACATCATTGGATTTATATATGAAGGAAAAATTGTTTATCCACATGGTAATAATGTGGGAATTTTCGTTGACTAAGGGTTAGGTTTGTTTTATAATAGTCCTATAGTGCAACCGATTGCACTATAGGACTTAAGGAAGGACTATTTAATATGAGAATCAATAAAATAGGATTAAATGATTTCTATAATGCTACATCTAAAGAGTACCTATTAACTAATGGATTAGGGGGATTTTCAAGCGCTTCTATTTGTGGATGTAATATAAATAAATATAATGCATTACTTGTTGCAGCATTAACTCCCCCAGTGAGCAGAAGGGTTTTACTTTCAAAGTTAGATGAAACTATTTATATAGAAAATGAAAAATATAAGATTTATACTAATCAATACCATTCAGGTGAAGTTGAAAAAGGATTTATGTTTCAGCAAGATTTCCAATATGATTATTTTCCTATATTTAATTATATTGTGGATGGAGTCATAATAGAAAAGAAAATTACTATGGTTTATAGTGAAAATAAAACAGTAATAACATACAACATAATCAATAATAGTAAACCGATGAAAATGGTCATTGATGTTTTGGTAAATAACAGGGATCATCACCAGATAACAAAAAAATATGATTTTAAGTGTAAGCAAATTACTAATAAAAATGGAACTAATATAAGTTTTGATACTAACGATACTCAGCTTTTTTTACAATCAGATAAAGGGATGTACAGTGAAATAAACCAGTGGAATGGGAGTATTTATTATAAGGAAGAAAATGATCGAGGGTTTAAGGCAAATGAATATGATTTTAAGGCTGGAGTCTTTGAAATTTTGTTAAAGCCTATGGAAAAAATTGAGTTTACTATTGTAGCTTCCACAGAAGAAATAAATGATACTCAAGGTGAAAATTATTTTATAAATGAGATTAATAGAAAAAATGAACTTATAAAAAATATTCCAAATTGTGATGAAAAGATGAAGGTATTGGCATTTGCCTGCGATCAGTTTATTGTAAAAAGGCAGTCCACAAAATCAGCTACAGTGATAGCTGGATATCCTTGGTTTACTGATTGGGGCAGGGATACTATGATAGCTTTTACAGGACTAACACTTGTAACAGGGAGATATAAAGATGCAAGAGAAATACTTCTCACGTTCTCACAATATATTAAAAATGGACTAGTACCTAATATGTTTCCAGATAATGGACAAGAACCACTATATAACACGGTAGATGCTAGTTTATGGTATTTTATTGCTGTTTACAAATACCTTAAATATACAGGGGATTATGATTTTGTGAAGAATAATATATTTGTACATCTAACAGAAATTATAGAGTCTTATATGAATGGAACTGATTTTAATATTGGTATGGATAAAAAAGACTGTTTGCTTATTGCTGGAAATGAAGATACTCAGATAACATGGATGGATGTTAAAATAGGAAACTTTGCAGTTACACCGCGGCAAGGGAAGGCAGTAGAAATAAACGCATTATGGTATAACGCCATATGTATTTACATGGAACTTTGCAGAAATTTTAATGTAGATTGTAAAAACTATGAAACTATAAAACAAAATGTTGTTAATAATTTTATAAAACAATTTTGGAATGGTGATAAATCATATCTTTATGATTATATTAATGAAAATGAGGCTAATGAGGATATAAGACCTAATGCAATTATAGCTATAAGTCTACCATTTGAAATAGTTCCAAAAGAGTTTGCATTAAAAATAATTGCCACTGCTTTTGAAAAATTGTATACAATTTATGGACTTAGAAGTCTTAACACGGGAAATGAAAAGTACAAAGGTCAGTATATAGGGGATACCGAGACTAGAGATTTATCATATCACCAAGGACCAGTATGGACGTGGCTTATGGGACCATTTATAACTGCTATTAATAGGTATTACAAAGATAATGAATTTACAAAACAAATTTTCGAATTATTTTATCAGCAAGTTGAGGATAAGTGTATTGGAAATGTTTCTGAAATATTAGAGGGAGATTATCCACACCTGGCAAGAGCATGTTCGGCTCAGGCTTGGGGCGTAGGAGAAATGATGAGAGTTTATTATGAAGATGTAAAAGAGTAATGGACTAGATACATTGGGCAATGTGTTTATTCACAAATTAGGAGGATGAATATGAAGAAAATAGAAGCTTGTATCTTTGATTTGGATGGAGTCATTGTAGATACTGCAAAATATCACTATATGGCATGGAAAAAATTAGCTAATGAGCTTGGCTTTGAGTTTACAGAAGAGCAAAATGAAAAACTTAAAGGTGTAAGTAGGATGGATTCTTTAGATATACTTTTGAAATTTGGAAATGTAAATGTGAGTTATGAAGAAAAATGTTTACTGGCAGAAAAAAAGAATAAATGGTATGTGGAATTTATTTCAAATATAAAAGATGAAGATATTCTACCAGGTGCTAAAGAATTTCTTCAAATAGTAATAAATAATAATATTAAAACAGCATTAGGTTCGGTAAGTAAAAATGCTATGACAATATTAACTAAACTTGGTCTTGAAAATTATTTTAATTCTATAATTGATGGCAATAAGGTAGTAAATGCAAAACCAAATCCCGAAGTATTTTTATTAGGAGCCAAAGAACTAAATGTACTTCCTGAAAATTGTGTTGTTTTTGAAGATGCTGAGGCAGGAATACAAGCCGCTGTAAATGCTGGAATGTATTCTATTGGTATAGGGGATAGTGGAATTTTAAGTGGAGCAAATTTTGTTATAAATTCCCTTGAAGAAATGGAAATTGATAAGTTTCAGTTATTATAAAATTTAAATTAGAATAGGAGGATTAACGTGAAAAGGTATTTAGAGTTAGACCCTTGGAATATTGTTGAAAACAGCTTTAATGATATAAATAATAAGGTATCAGAAAGTATTTTTAGTTTGGGAAATGGTTATATGGGACAAAGAGCTAATTTCGAAGAAGGGTATACAGGAAGTACACTTGCTGGCACATATATGGCAGGAATTTATTATCCGGATAAAACAAAGTTTGGATGGTGGAAAAATGGATATCCAGAATATTTTGCAAAAGTATTAAATTGTACAAATTGGATTGGTATTGATGTTTATATTGAGGATACAAAACTTGATATAGCAAAATGTGATGTTAGTAATTTCAGCAGAATATTAAATATGAAGGAGGGTTATTTATATAGAAGTTTTATTGCCACACTTAAGAGTGGTAATGAGGTGAAAATTGAAACTAAAAGATTTGTAAGTATAGTAGATAAAGAAATTGGTGCTATAGAGTATTCAATAACTCCCTTAAATTTTAATGGCAACATAACAATATCACCGTACTTAGACGGTGACATTAAAAACGAGGATGCCAATTATGATGAAAAATTTTGGGAAACAATATCAAAACAAACAGGACTAGGTAATGCATATTTAACTCTAAAAACAAAAAAAACTGATTTTTATCTTTGCTCAGCTATGAAATATAACATTTTTAAAGATAATGCAAAAGTAGCTTGTGAAATAGAAATGATAGAAAAAGAAAAATTAGTTGGGAATGTAGTGAAGTTAAATTTGATTAAGAACGAAAGAATCACCATTTTTAAATATGTGGCAAATGTTACTTCTAGAGATTTTAAAATACATGAACTAACTGAAATAGCAAAACAAAAATTAAATAAGGCATACATTAAAGGATTTTCTAAAATGGCTGAAGAACAGGCTAATGCTTGGGAAGAAAAATGGAAGGCTAGCGATATAATTATCCAGGGGGATTTAGCAGCTCAGCAAGCAATTAGGTTTAATATTTTTCAATTGAATCAAACTTATACAGGTGAAGATTCAAGACTTAATATTGGACCAAAGGGCTTTACGGGAGAAAAGTATGGTGGGAGCACATACTGGGATACTGAAGCTTATTGTGTTCCATTTTATTTATCTACAGCAGATGAAAAAATATCGAAAAATCTTTTAATATATAGGTATAAGCAACTAGAGAAGGCAAAAGAAAATGCAAGAAAATTAGGATATAAAAAGGGTGCATTGTATCCAATGGTAACTATGAACGGTGAAGAATGTCACAATGAATGGGAAATTACCTTTGAAGAAATACACAGAAATGGTGCAGTAGCCTATGCAATATATAACTATGTAAATTATACCGGGGACAAAGAATATTTAACACGGTATGGAGTAGATGTGCTTATTGAAATATCACGATTTTGGGAAGAAAGAGTGAATTATTCACAGGAAAAAAATAAATATGTGATTTTAGGTGTTACTGGGCCAAATGAATATGAAAATAATGTAAATAATAATTGGTATACTAATAGAATAGCAGTTTGGACCATGGAATATACCATAAAGGTTTTATCAAATATAAAGGATGAAGAACCTAAGAAATATGAAGATTTGATAAAGAAATTGAAAATTCAAGTTAGCGAAGTTGACAAGTGGAAAGATATCATAGAAAATATGTTTTATCCTAAGAATGAAAAATTAGGTATATTTCTTCAACAAGATGGTTATATGGATAAAGAACAGATTTTAGTTGACGAGTTACCTAAAGAAAACCTGCCAATAAATAAGCATTGGTCTTGGGATAGAATATTGAGATCCTGTTTTATAAAACAGGCAGATGTACTTCAAGGATTGTATTTTCTTCAGCACTTATATGATTTGGAAACCATACGTAAAAATTATGAATTTTATGAGCCAAGAACTGTACATGAATCCTCATTATCTCCATGTATTCATTCCATTTTAGCATCTAAGCTAGATATGAAAGAAAAGGCTTATGAAATGTATTTGAGAACATCAAGACTGGACATAGATAATTATAATGATGATACCGAAGATGGTTGTCACATAACTAGTATGGCAGGAACTTGGATGTCCATTGTGGAGGGGTTTGGAGGACTTAAAGTAAAAGATGATATATTGACTTTAGATCCTTCTATACCAAAAGAATGGCAATTATTTTCTTTTAAAATTCGCTATAGAGGTTTTTTAATTAAAGTTAAAGTAACAGAAAACAGCATAGAAATTACTAATGATAGCTCTGAGAAGTTACATATTATAGTAAAGAAAAAGGATTATATAATTTTAGGTAGTATAACTATAAAGGTATAATAAAAATTATTATTATATAGAATAATGACTAGTAGCCTTATGAAAAAAAAATTAAAAAATTGTTTTCTTGTAAATAATCTATAGTGTGATAAGGTCATATTATAGATTTATTTGTTATACAAGGAGGGACATAATTGAATAGATACTCAAATTTTTTTAAAAATACGTTTAAAAATTCATATGGTTTAGATAATCTTTCTAAATATTTATTACTTGTAGGTGTATTGTTTTTATTAAATAGAAATATAATCACTCTTGTAGTAGGAATAATATTAATAGGTTATGCAGCATGGAGGGTCATTTCTAAAAATAAATACAAAAGAAATCAGGAATTACAATCTTTTAATAGAGTACTTATCATAATAAGTCAAAGATTTTATCGAATAAAATATAAGTTCAATGAATTTAGAAAATATAAGGTTTTTAAGTGTCCAGAATGTTCTCAAAAGCTTAGAGTACCTAGAAAAAAAGGAAAAGTAACTATAAATTGTAAAAAATGTGGTAAACAGTTTAAAGCAAAAACTTGAAAAAAAGTGACAAGTGATAAGTAAAGGGGATTTTGCCCTTAACTTATCACTTGTCACTTTTCTTAGGCAGTTTTTTCTTGTGATTTTTCAATAAAATCGTCAATCATATTAACTAAAATGCCTACTTCGGGTTTGCTAAGTTGACCATCAGCACCAACGGAGTCACCTTTATGTCTTAAATTATCTGTTATAAGTGAAGAAAAAATAATAATAGGTAATTTATTTAAATATGGATTTTCTTTTATTGCTCGTGTAAGAGTAAGTCCATCTAATTGAGGCATTTCAATATCTGTAATAAGAATTTGCACATCTTCTTTGAAATTTTCCTTTTTATTTTCGGCTATTAGTAGTAGAGCATCTAATGCTTGTTGTCCATCGTCAAAGAATGTTAGATATTTAAAACCAGCTTTTTTTAATGTATCGGATAAAAGCCTTCTAATTAATGGAGAATCATCAGCTAAAAATAGTTTAATGTCGCCTCTGTCTCTATAATCAACATTTACAATTTTATCTGCATTAATACCCGTACTTGGGTTAATATCTGTAACTATTTTTTCAAAGTCTAGCATAAGTATTATTTTTTCATCCATTATAATATTACCAACTATTAGTGAGTTTGTAGATATGTCATCAGGTTTTAGAATTTCAGTCCATTTAATACGATGAACTCCTACGATGTCATCAATACTAAAAGCCACTCTAATTTTATTAAACTCACATACTATTACTTTCGATAATACTTTAGTTTTACTTTCCTTATCTAAAACATATTTCAAATCGACTAGTGTCAATATGGTATTTCTGGACAATATTAGTCCTGCAATAGAAGGATGAGCCTCAGGCAGTTTTGTTATAGTGCTGGACTGCACATCTAAAATCTCTTTTACTTTTATCACGTTTATTGCGTAATGATGTTCGCCTACTACAAATTCTATTATTTCAACTTCACCTGTGCCGGATTCCAATAATATATCATTGTTCATAATATCCCACCTCACCATTTTTTAATAATTATACTATACATATAGTATCTCGTACAATTATTAAGCTAACTTTATAGACTACATAGATTATATTATATTAATAGGTTCTAAGCAATTTGTATAGTTCTAGCGTTGCTTAAAAAAACAGCTAAATTAAGTAGGAATATGATATAATATTAGTAATGTTATATGACATATTAAATTTATCAAGGGGGTAATTATGAGTTATACAATTGGAAAACAAAAGAAAATAGCATTAATAGCACATGACAATAGAAAGGAAGCTTTGATCACTTGGGCAAAAGAAAATAAAAGCACCCTAAGAAAACATTTCCTTTGTGGTACAGGCACTACTGCAAAACTTATTTCAGAGAATGTAGGGTTACCTATAAAAGCATATAAAAGTGGACCACTAGGCGGGGATGAACAGATTGGGGCGGCTATTGTTAATGGTGAAGTTGATTTTATGATTTTTTTCTGGGATCCTTTGACTTCACAGCCTCATGATCCAGATGTGAAAGCCCTTCTTAGAATTTCAGTTATGTATGATATTCCTGTTGCTATGAGTAAATCAACGGCTGATTTTTTAATGAAATCGGCGCTTTTAGATGAAGAGTATGAAACACATGAAATTGATTATTATGATAAAATAAGAAAAGAAAATTTTTAAAAATATAAATCTGTATAGAAAAAAAGTGTGCTTATGTGGAAAGTGCATTTTTATTAAAGAATGTTAGGAAATAACGGAAATCCCAAATTTGTTAAAATACAAATTTGGGATTGTTTTATTTAATAAAACAACGAACATGGTAAAAAACTACAATAAATAAAGAATAAACAAGATAATAAGGATTAAACGGGATAAAATACTGAATTTTACATGCAACATCAACTTAACAAATTTGTTTATATGTATTATTATGGTATTATAAATAAAAAATGGGGGGGTAAATATGAAGGATTATAATTTTTTCAAAGATTTTAGAAGTAATATAATTTCACAATATGAGGATTGTAATGCATATAAATTATTATGTAGCAGTCAATTCTACGATCCTAGCAAAGATTTAAATATGGAAGTTGACATGGAAAGAGTTCCATTTGTTGAAACAACACTCTTTAAAAAATCTGCTAATATGTATACAACATTATTAAGAACTGAACCTAAAAATTTGGAGAAATGGACTGTATCAAGCAGTACAAGTGGGGATCCAAGCATTGTTGGTAGAAGTAAAAAAGACATGTTACAAATAAAAGAATTCATTGAACTTGAAAAAGAAAGATTGGATACTTCAAGTGAGTATAATTGTGTCTTTTATCCTGAGCCAGAGGTTATGAGAAAATATAAAAGTATACAGATATTGGACAGGCCTACAGAATCATATATAGGAAATATACTCAGTATATTTCCATATAGTGAAAATACAAATTATTTATTGCACCCGTCTGAAGGCGAATTTTCTGTTGATATGGAATATTTCATAAAATTTTTGAATGAACATAATCATAAAGACGATCATGTTTCTTTAAGAGGATCAACACCTTTGCTTTATAATGCTACTCAGCAACTAAAAGAGAGAATGAAACCCTTTAAGCTGGGTGAAAGTGCTATAGTACACACTGGTGGAGGTGGCTTTGATGGTAAAAAGGGTACTATAAATATAGGTACTAAAATAGAAAGATGGAGATTTGTTGAGGAGGTTTCTAGTTTTTTTGGTATACCTGAAGAAAATTTTATTGACACATATTCTTTCACAGAAAACACCTTTCCAATAACAGGACATTATTCTAAAGAGCAAAAGGATTATCTTTTTCATATACCTAGGTGGGGAAAAGTTATAATACGGGATATAAAGACATTAAAGCCACTTCATAAACAAGGGGATAGAGGTTTGATTCAGACGCTTAATGCTTATGGAACTTCTTCTTTTGCTGGAGCATCCATAATGGTGGATGATATGGCAGAGATAGTTTCTGAGACCAGATGCCCTGAATGCAACGCAGAAGTTATGACAATAAAAATTATTGGTAGGGTTAAAGGTTCAGAAGCTAAGGGATGTGGAGCTACATTGGATATAAAGGAGGGAGTAAAGGCATGAGTATTAATTATAGCTGTGGAAGTATATTAGTGGAAAAAGAAATCAATGACTATAAAATGGAGCTTAATGGATCAAGCGAAGTTGATATAAAAAGAGAAATTAAAAGGCTTAAGGAAAACAAAATAAAAATTCATGAAATAGGTATAGAAAAAACCATAGATATTTTAGATAAATGTGCAAAACTTTGGCTTAATAGAGAGTATTCAAATAAGCATATTGAAATGCTTGGGAAAATAACCAACCAAAGTTATGAATTAGTGGCATATGAATTAGAGGGAAGCATGAAAATGTTACTTCGAGAAAATATAGAAAAGACAATTACAGAGGAACTTGGAAATATAGAAATAATGGATAAGTGGGTTAGTACAAGCTATGGAAAAGTTCACAGAGAGCCAAGAGGAATGGTATTCCACAATGTATCTGGAAATGCATTTGTGGTCACACCTGTGAGTATAGCTATGGGACTTTTATCTAAAAACTGCAATTTAGTGAAGGTTTCTGCGGATGAACCTTATTTTTCATATGTATTTTACAAAAGTCTATGTGAAATAGATGAAAGCATAAAAGATAGGCTATCAGTAGTTTATTTTAACAGTAGCAATAAAAATATATATGAATCTATCGTGCGAAATAGTGATTGTGTTGTACATTGGGGTGGAGAATATTCAGGTAATATCATGGGAGAGCTTTGTGCTAAATATAAGGCTCACTTGATAATGCATGGCGCTAAAATAAGTTTTGAAGTTTTAGATAAGATTGATGACATGGATAAAACTGCAGATGATGTGGCTAGAGACATAGTTTTGTGGGAACAAAAAGCTTGTTTATCTCCAAGAGTAATATTTGCAAATAAAAATATAGACTTAAATAGTTTTGCAGAAAAGCTATCTAATGCTTTTAAACGTTTTAATGAGGTACTACCTAAGGCTTATCTGAGTCCTTGGAATTCTGTGAAAACTTTGCAAGATAGGCAATACTGTTTGCTTAAATATGGAATAAATAAAGGGGAAAATGTAAAGTTATATTCTTCATTTAATGCAGATTATACTGTGATTTTAAATGAAAGTTTGCCTGATAAAGCAGATTTGGATAGATGTTTTTACAGGTTCGTATTTCTTTGTCCTTATGAAAGCAAAAATCAGGTCTATGAATATGTAGACAAAAATTTAAAAGAGTATTTGCAGACTATGGGGTATAGCGGAGATGATGAAACTTTTATAGAAAAGATGACTCTTTTAGGTGTAAGCATAGTTACAAGGCCAGGAGAAATGGCTGATCATTGTCCTGGAACTTCCCATGATGGACTACACAATCTTCAAGAAATGACTTATGTGGTAAGCAGACAAATGTGAAAAACAAAACTCCACCTGGTTCTTAGAAATCTGATTAGAATAGTATAAGTCTAAATTTATATAAAATTATCACTTGAATTATTAAAATTAAAGGCATCCCTATTGTGAATTTTAAATGTTTAGTCTTATGATGAAATAAAAACATACCAACAATACTTCCTAGGCTTCCGAAAATTATTGATATAAAAAATAAATGAGCCTCGGGAACTCTCCACTTATGATTTATTGCTCTACGCTTATCATAAGCCATAATTATTACTCCAATTAAGTTTATTAAAATAAGATAATACAACACAAATTTAATCATTTTTACCTCCAAGGTAAAATTTATCGTGAATAAAAATCACCAGTTAATTTTGTTATTGGACAAAACAAAAAAATTCGTCCAACATACTTATTCGATAACTGCTTCATTTTCCCCTTCTTTATGATTAAAAATATTAAGCATAAAGTATGGTTATAGGGTAGAGTTAATGAATCTACCCTATAATCATACAATCTTTCCATCAATGAATTTTCTATATTGAACAGCTTCAATGATATGTGAAGCGGTTATTTTTTCCAGGTTATTCATATCAGCAATGGTTCTTGCCACTTTTAAAATTCTGCTATAGGCTCTAGCACTTACATGAAAGCTATTAAAGAGATTTTCAATTATTTTTGAGCTATCAGGGGTTAACTTACAATATTTTTCAATGTGTTTTTGCTGCATTTGTGCATTGCAGTGTATATTATCATCCTTAAATCTCTCTTCTTGAATTTTTCTTGCTTGAGTAACTCTAGTTCTTATTTCTTTTGAAGTTTCTGATTTATCCTTTTTTTTAATATCTTCATAATTAAGAGAATTAACAGAAGAAAATATATCAATTCTGTCAAGAAGTGCACCTGAAAGCTTTGAAATATATCTTTTCCTTTGATATTCGGTGCAAGTACAGTCTTTATTTGACCCATAGTTACCACATGGACATGGATGTGAGTATCAAGTTTGACATTTAAGCTGTCAACACCGGGGGATCCTCCAAAAGATTATATGTTATTTTTGCTTCTGGAATTTTTTTACCATGCTCAAAAATAGGATTTATAATAATATTTTTAACTAACAAATGGACTATGTCATATTTATCTCGAAATGTAAGTTTATCTATTATTGAATTATAATATTTAAGTTTGTCTGACATGTTATTTATTAATTCATTTTCATGCTTATTATATCGGTCCTTTTCTTTAAATGTATTTATCAAATTTAATATTTTGTTTTGTTCTTTTTTTATATCTTCAAGCTGATTTTTAACGTCAATTTCACTTATAATATTTTTTCTGAAAAGTGTCAGTATGTTGTTTTTTTCATTAGCTGCATCACTCAATTTAGATTCTA
>Ga0255362_1000146_pt1 | contig 18287 bp, 19 predicted proteins | sample GFST75r2metaG_FD_186000 | JGI IMG/M metagenome (GOLD analysis project Ga0255362, IMG submission 186000)
TCGTAAATCATACAATAAAAATGTAGATAATTAAAATTTGGGAGGAATTATGGTTAACAGAAATGAAACTGATACTTCTCGCATTAGTACTGAAAAACAAAATGATTCAACTGAAAAATATATTAGGCCCATTGACAACAATATTGATCCTGTAGATTCTCCTATTTATGATGATAATGAATCATTGACATGTCCATTTGATACGTACAGACTAGGTAACAATGATGACCCAATGACTTATGATTATTCTTCTAATCGCCCAATACAACCAGGACCCTATCCGCCTAGACCTATTCGTCCTCATCCACAACCATTACCTTATCCACCTCGGCCTATTCGTCCTCAGCCAATTTGGCCTGAGCCTTGGCCTTACCCTCCTAACGTGCATTATATAATACATCAGCATCACCACTTTTATCATAACAGGCCTCATGACGGCAATTGGTAAATGTTATTAATAAAGTATTCTACTTGTTGTTAAAAAAATACTTGAAAAACCCACAGAATTTTTTCTGTGGGTTCTCTATTAAAATTCAGGATTCTCACAAAACTTGATTCGTTCTATCTGACAGTCTGTTATCATCTTAGCAAAAGATGAAGTAATTTCGAATATAATCCAATTTGAATCAAATTTATTAGGAACAGTTTTTAAATAAATTTAATTATAAGATTTCAGAGAATTTGTTAGAAGCAAAATCAATTATAGTTATAGCAGTTCCGCAACCAATAGCTAGAATACATTTCACATTAGGTATGAAAAATCATACCATCATTATGCCACCAATGTATTTATATGATACAAATAGTGAGCTTGAGGAAAAACAGAAAAAAGTAGCTGAGTTATCGATAATTCTTGAAAAAATACTCTCTCCTGAAATTTTAAAGCAATAAAAACTAATCTTCCATGCAAGCTTATAGCAGTAAAAAGTGGGTTAGGTGTATACGGTAAGAATAATATTTGTTATATAAATAGTGAAAGCAGCTTCTATTGGATTGGCGTATACATATCAGATATGCCCTTCGAAAATGATTCTTGGGATAAATATACTACTATGGACATGTGTGAAAACTGCCATTTGTGCTTAAGAAATTGCCCCACAGGTGCAATAGCTAATGACAGATTTATAATACATGCAGACAAATGTATCACACTGCATAATGGAAGCAATGAAGAATTCCCAAAATGGCTAAACTCAAAGTGGCATAACTCCATAAGGGGTTGTATGCGCTGTCAACTTATAAGAAGTTGGAATCAATCAATTTTATAGAATATTATAACTTGCTTGCTCGTAATTTAAATGTTCTAATAGGCGATAGTCACTAAATAATACAAAATAATGTAATTGTCTTCTTAATTTTAGGCATAAAAAAACTACATTTAAACTGTATTAACATACCGTTTAAATGTAGCATTCTCAATAGTTTCCAAGTATTATGGCAGGGGTACTAGGATTCGAACCTAGAATCAATGGTTTTGGAGACCACTACTTTACCGTTGAGCCATACCCCTAAGACATTAATATTATAACTTAAAAAATCAGGAATTGCAATAGTTTATTATTTTAGCTTTTAGATTATCTTAATTTATTACCACAATGAGGACAAAATTCAAATCTTGCTTCTACTGATTTGCCACAGTTATAGCATAAAATATTAGTTTTACATGAATTATCCTCAACTATGGTCATGTTTAAATTATTTAAGATAGAATCTTTTCCATGTTCTAAATCTTCTCCTTGTACCTTATCAAGCTGGAATACACTTCCACAACATTCTGAAATCAGCATATACTTTTCATCCCACTTGAAAATTGGGATGAAAAACAGTTGAAAATATTTATACGTTTTTACAAGCCTGTATGATGTAAGTTTTCCACAGGCTTTACATATCAAATTAGGGATAACTCTTAGTTTCTTTTCTTTATTGGCGATGCCCATAATTCCTATAAAAAACATTTTTTGCCTCCCTGCTTAGGCTTATACTATTTCGTTGCGGCTGTTAGACTTTCAATATTTTGTTTAAGCATATTAATATAACTTATATTACCATCATAAACCACTAACTTTACAGTTTTCATATTATATTTATTAATTATATCTCTATTTTGATTTAGGTCGTTATCATCATCATAAATGAAGCATAATTTTTTATTGTCATCCTGCTCACTGCGCATTTCTTGCTCATCATCTGAAGAAATAGCAGCTTGGTCATTTCTATAAAATTTTATATTTTTTATACTCACACTACTTGTCATATAATTAAATTTGTCCACATCCGTTACTAATGTATATTGTTTCATTTTACTTGATAAATTATTCAATTTGGTTATGTAGTCATCAACTTCCTTAATTGAATTTTTAAAGTTATTTTCGTATGTAACATTGTTTTTTGGATCTTTTTCCTCTATAGCATTTTTAATATTTAAGAGCATGATTCCGTAATTATCTGCATCCATCCAATAATAAGGGTTTTTCTTTCCGTAATCTTTATCTATCTTGTTTTGATAATTGGTAGTTTTAACTCCTCTTGAAACATTAGTTATTCCAACTTTACTCTTATCTACTGCATTTAAAAAGGCATCTGACCAATCTTCAAAACCAGCTCCGGCATAAATGAATAGATCTTGTTTACCAATATTTGCAATACTATCATTAGTATATTTAAAATCTTTTTCTTCACTTTCATCTTTAAACATAAAATCCACATTATTGTTACTACCAGCTATATCCTTTACCATTGTATAAAGGTATTTATTTGTAACCATAATATCAAGCCCAACTCCAACTGAATATGTTTCCTTACTGCCTTGTGCATTTACGTCTATATTTCTATTGTTTTTACACCCTGTTATAAGTACAGCTATTATAATTAATACTATAAAAAAGGATTTCCTCAATTTTTTCACCTCTGAAATTAAAGTTCTCTATATATTATACTTTAATTTCCACCATACATAAACATTTTTTATTTATTCTTATATTGGTAATTTACTTTATACCCAAATATGTTAAAATGTAATTGCATAATATTTTAGGTGGGATAAGATGATGAATATAAATTTAGATAAAACGATTAGAGCTATGGCAGTAGCATTAGATTTAGCACAAATTAGTTCAGTAAAAAATGCAACCATTGTTGAAGATATATCAAACGTAAACTTTTCAAAACATAATTATCTAAATCATTCAAAGCGTACTACATATATTGCATTAAAACTAGGAGAACATTTTAATCTATCCGAAATTACTATGCAGAAATTGTACATAACAGCGCTATTGCATGATATTGGAGCTGCGAATTCATTAAAGGAAAGCCATATTTCAAATACTTTTGTTATAGAACATTGTAAAAAGGGTTCTGAAATAATTAAAGATTTCCCTGTTTATAGCAATATTAGTCCTTTGATTCTATTTCATCATGAGAATTTTGATGGAAGTGGTGCTATGGGTTTAAAAGGCGATGAAATCCCTTTTGTTAGCCAACTTATAAGACTTTCAGATTTAGTTGAACTACTATATTCTGAGAAGAGTCCTTCACATGTGCAAAAAAATAGTATAATTGAATGGGTAAAATCAAATTCCAATTCTATTTTTTCACAAGAACTGGTAGATGGTTTTTTATATATAGCTGAAGTAGATATATTTTGGTTTGACATTGAAAATATATCATTTATGGATTTTATTTTAGATAACATATCTCCTAAACTTGGCATTTCACTTGATTTATTTCAATTTGAAAAAATAGCTTACATTTTGGCAAGTATAATAGATAACAAAAGTGCTTTTACAGCTAAGCACTCTAGAGGTATTGCAGATCTAGCCTATATGGTTTCAAAACATGTAGGTTACTCAGACGAAAAATGTCTTCAAATGAAGATTGCTGGCCTCCTTCATGACATTGGAAAACTTGCAATCCCAAATTCCATCCTTGATAAGAACGGTAGCTTAACAGAAGATGAGTTTTCTATTATTAAATCTCATGTTTATTTTACAAAAGTTATTTTGGATAGAATTGAAGACATAAGAGATATAAGTGATTGGGCCTCAAATCACCATGAGAAATTGAATGGTAATGGATATCCACGAAAACTAGATGCACCTAAACTTTCAGAAGAATGTAGGATAATGTGTGTCTGCGATATATATCAAGCGCTTACTGAGGACAGGCCATATAGAAGTGGACTAAATAGTCATAGAGCTCTTGCTATTCTTGATGGAATGATTGATGATGGGTTAATTTGTAACGATGCTTTAAATAAATTGAAAGCAACTTTAGTGGAAAATAGTTTTATCTAAAAAATTATGCCACTTTCTTTTCTTTTTTTGTTTTTTAGGATAAAATGTTATTGAGGTGAATTCTTGTGGAATTTATAGTTAACAATGAAAGTATGACATTGGAACTTGGTTCAAAACTAGGTTCTCTTTTAAATAAAGGTGATATTATATGTCTTAATGGCGACCTTGGTACTGGTAAAACTCATTTTGCAAAAGGCATTGCAAAAGGACTTTTAATAGATGAATATATAACCAGTCCTACCTTTAACATAGTAAATGAATATACTGGTAGATTAAAACTATATCATTTTGATGTTTATAGAGTAAATGATCCTGATGAAATCTATGCCATTGGCTTTGACGAATATATATTTAGCGATGCTGTTAGTATAATCGAATGGTCAAGTTATATTGAGGAGCTTATACCAGATGAGCATATTTCAATTAGTATTGAAAAGCTTCCCAGTCGTGGAATTGATTTTAGAAAAATAGTAATAAACCACGTTGGAGATAGATACAATTATATAGAGGGGATAACACTATGAAGATTTTAAGCATAGATACAGCTACGCAAGCAGCCTCTTGTGCAGTAATTGAAGATGATAAACTACTTGGAGAAATTACTTATAATTATAAAAAACAGCATTCAGTTATTTTGATGACTATTATAGATACTTTACTCAAAAACGTAAATACAAGTATAGATGACATTGATGGTTTTGTGGTTTCAAAAGGTCCAGGTTCCTTTACAGGACTTAGAATTGGCATGTCTACAATAAAGGGTTTAAGCCAAGGTACTAACAAACCTTTTGTTGGCATTTCTTCCTTAGATGCTTTGGCATATAATCTTGCTTATACAGATGGAATTATATGTCCAATTTTAAATGCACTTAGAGGAAATGTTTATACAGCTCTTTACGTCTTTAATGGTGTACGACTTGAAAAGCTTACTGAATACCTACTTATATCCATAGATGAGCTTTTTGCCTTAATCAAAGAATATAATAAACCCGTGACTTTTATAGGTGATGGTATATCCATCTTTAAAGAAAATATTGAAAATTCTCTTCTGGATGTTAAATTGGCACCGACTCATTTAAATATTGCACGTGCTGCTGCTTTAGGTGAGCTTGGGCTTAAAAAATTATTAAAGGGTGATTTTGATGACTTGTTCACTAGTGCACCGACATATATCAGAAAATCTCAAGCTGAGAGAGAATATGAAGAAAAGACCGGTAAAGATGTAAATGATTGATTTGATAGCAGCCCCATTTGAAAAAAAATATTTAGATTCAATACTTTGTATTGAAAACAAAAGTTTTCATGATCCTTGGAACAAAGATTCTATGGAAAAAGAGCTCTACAATAGTTTTGCTAGATATGTTGTAATTCTAAAGGATAATCAAGTTATTGGCTATGGTGGAATGTGGCTTATTTTAGATGAGGGTCACATTACAAATATTGCTGTTCATCCAGACTTTAGAGGTTTGGGAGCTGGAAATCTAATAATGGAATCACTTATAGCGACTTGTCTTTTAGAAGATATTATGGCTCTAACTCTTGAAGTCAGAGCATCAAACACTGTTGCACAAAATCTCTATTACAAATATGGTTTTGTCCTTGAAGGTATTAGAAAAGGCTACTATGCGGACAATAAAGAAGATGGTCTTATCCTTTGGAAAAGAAAACTACAATGAAAATGAACAGATATAAGTGATAAATTAAAACCCTTAACAAAATGAAAATAGAGCTGTTGTACTAATTTTTAGTGCAACAGCTCCTTTTTGTTTGTTTGTCTATTTATTGCTGGTTTACCTAGAAATATATATTTTATTTAATAGATCCTATGTAACTTGGAATACGATTACTATAGATACTTTTGTTCATATGCACAAAAAAAATATGATATATTCAATTCAAATCAACATTGTATAATGATGTAAATGGGTATAAAATTATACTAATATATTTATTTGGTGCATATGAACAAATTAACAAATGAATATATATTATTAGATTATATTCAGAGGGGGAATCATTTTATAAATTATTAGATTGTATCCAGAAGATTAATCATTTTAAGTAATTATTTTAAGTAATTAGATTATGTACATGGGAGGAATTATTTATGGAAATAAAAGATACCTTGGAAAAAGTAGCCAAGCAAACAGTTATAAACAAGATTGTGGGATATCTAGATAAAAATCCCGAGGAAAATATTGATAAAATATTTAGTGCAATTCGTTTCTTAACAAAAGATGAGTTTGCACTATCTCAAATTGACTTTGTTTATAACTCCTATAAGAATGACAAGTCAAAGCATGATTTTATTCAGAATATTTTAAAAAATACTGATAAAAAATGTTTAAAGAAATTTTTTACTAACTTTTTTGCTAATGCTAATTGGTACGCAGGGCCAAAAAGACAAAAATATTTGGATAAAGAAAATACAGGAATTCCATTTGTTATGTTAATAAGTCCATCTATGAGGTGTCCACTTCATTGTAAAGGATGTTATGCCTCAAGTTTTAGCAAAAAAGATGATATACCACCTGAAGAAGTTGATAGAATAATAGGAGAAGCAAGAGAACTTGGAATTTATTATATTATAATTCTTGGTGGTGAACCATTTTTTAATGATTATTTGCTTGATATATATGAGAAGTATGATGATATGATGTTTACACCATTTACCAGCGGACTCCTTTTAACTGATAAAATAGCGGACAGGCTTAAAAAGTGTGGAAATGTCATACCTATGCTTTCAGTTGAAGGTTTTGAAAAGGATACTGATGATAGAAGAGGTAAGGGAACTTATAAAAAAGTTTTAAAAGCTATGGACCTGCTTAATGAAAGAGGAATTTTATTTGGTGTATCTTCAGCTGTGACAAGAACTAACATAAATGCTGTAGTAAGTGATGAATTTACAGACATGCTTATTAAAAAAGGTTCAAAAATGAGCTGGTACTTTTTATTTATGCCTGTAAATGGTGATGATAATGATTTTGATATGATGCTCACAGCAGAGCAAAGGGATTTACTCGGCAAAAGATGCAGAGAAATAAGAGACTCAAAACAATATTTCACAATTGATTTCTTTAATGATGCACCATATATTGGAGGGTGTATTGCAGGAAAGTACTACTTTCATGTTAATTCCAAAGAAGATGTTGAACCATGTGTATTTTCTCATTTTTCTACAGTTAATTTAAAAGGAAGACATCTTATTGATGCATTTAGGGATCCATTCTTTAAAAAATTGAGATCGATTCAACCATATAATAAGAATATGTTACGACCTTGCATGATGATAGATAATACTGAGGTTATACGTCATGTTTGTAAAGAAACTGGAGCCAAACCTGATGATCTTGGTGCAGAAAAAATGCTAACTGACCCAATATTCCATGAAAAAATAACAAAAAGTGCACATGAATTTATACCCTATGCAGAAAAAACTTGGAAAGATGTTTTTAATGAAAAAGGAAACGACAAGCTTTCAAAAGGATAAATTTTTTTAGGAAACGTACGTAGATTTGTGTGTAAATCAAATCTACGTACGTTCTTTTATCTACTTTTCTGCCCTAGCAGAAAAGTTTCATTAACTTGTCTTGTCACTTTGAAACTGTTCTTTTCAGCTTATTTTTGACTCTGCTTTTTGTAGTTGGTCTTCAGCGGCTTCTTTATGAATAAACGGTGAAACCTTCTTATACACTGCCATGGTTATAACTGAGACTACTATCCCTTTTAGAATGTTGAATGGCAATATTGATAATACAAGAAAAGAATTAAAACTAGTTATATGTGGATTTATTTTTGATCCCATAGCAACAACTGCTACCTCTGGGAAGTGTAATAGCGTTTCATAAAGTGGAAATACTATAAAATAGTCTAATATACATGTACCTATTGACATTACAATGACTCCAGTAATTAAGCCAAAAACTGCATTAGCTTTTGTCTTTTTTCTCCTATATATTAATGCAGCAGTGCTGGCAAGTAGTGCCCCCGCTACGAAATTTGCAAATTCTCCTATGAATGCGCTGCCACCTACAAATAAGCCGTGTAATATATTTTTTATAAGTTCTATTACAATTCCTGCTACTGGTCCAAATATAAAGGCTCCTATAAGTGCTGGTAAATCACTTATGTCCAGTTTTAAAAACGTTGGAAATATTGGTATTGGTATTTCAATAAACATAAGCAGGAACCCTATTACGCTTAGCATTGCAACTTTTGTCATAAAATTTAATTTTGAATTTTTCATTATTTTCCTCCAAATTTGACCTCTCCAAAGATTTTTGGCGATTCCCCATGCTTATAATCCATCAGTCTACTTCTAATATATAAGTTTCAACTGTTTCACAAAGGCGTCTAAAAAAGCCCTAACTAAAAAAGTTAGGGCTAATAAACGCAATAAGCACGTGTTTATCTTCTTTATCCAGACTATACTGTCGGCATCGGAGTTTCACCGAATCATACCAAAATTTGGTCCGCGGGCTATAACCGCCGGTAGGGATTTTCACCCTGCCCTAAAGATTGTCTTTATTTTATTTTAATCTAATTATAATTAATTTTCACTGTAAAATCAATGGTAATTTTATTATTCTATAATAATTTTTATTTTCTCTTTAAAGATTTCACAAATACTTTGTCTTCTGCACTTACTCTTGTTGATTCTATGATTTTTTGACAAGCCTTGTTAATAGTCCACTTATCAATAGCAGTTACATTTATAAATTCTACTACTCTTTCTTTGTTTACAATGTAAAGTGAACTTAAAAGCCATGCTTCGCCCATTTTTACATAATAATGATCAATTGATATATTTTCAATATCAGCAAGCATTTCCTCTAAATATTTTTGTTCATTAAAGTATTCTACATATATTATAAGCCCAAATCTTACTACCCATGGTTTTTTTGATTTTACACATTTATTGGCTAATTTATAAAACACATCAATATTGGCTAATACTAATTTTTTAAGTGATGTAACAAAACAATCACAAAGAGACCAGTTGTTCATTCTGTTAATATGCCTGTTTATATACCAAAGCATTTGTCTAGTATCTTCATATTCAGAATATGCAGTTATAAATCCTTCAAGTAATTTGTCTTCGTATACATCACTACTATTAAGCTTATTACGAAGTAAAGCAGTATCCTCATCAAGTGCTATTTTTTTTGCTATATCTTTTAGAATAGGTAGTCTTACACCATAAGATTTTCCTGTATCCGGTATAATTCTAGAATTAAATTTTTTGTATTTTTCGTCACTGTTCTCTAATAATATTTTAGTTAGTTCTTCGTAATTCATAAATTTATTCTCCTTTGCGAAATAGCCAAATGTTTATAAGTTGACATATTTAATGTTTTTATTTTTTCATTGAAAGTGATATTCTGTTTCTCTTTTCATCTATTTCTAAAACTGAAACTTCAACAATGTCACCGACTTTAACGATGTCTAAAGGATGCTTTACAAATTTGTCTGAAAGTTCACTTATGTGCACAAGTCCATCTTGGTGAACTCCAATGTCAACAAAGGCTCCAAAATCTGCAACGTTTCTTACGGTTCCTGTAAGTACCATTCCTAGTTTTAGCTGATTTATATCAACTATACCTGTTTTAAGTACTGGTTTTGGCATATCTTCTCTTGGATCTCTTCCTGGTTTTTTAATTTCTTTAATTATATCTGAAAGTGTTGGTGTTCCAATAGATAACTTATCTGCAAGTGTATCTAACCCTATAAATTTAACTTTATTATCTATATCTACGATACTCCCGTTTTTTATATCCATTTCGGAATACCCTAATATTTCTAAAAATTCTTTTGTAGCTTTATAAGATTCAGGATGCACTGATGTATTGTCAAGTGCTTCCTTGCTTTCCATAACTCTTAAAAAACCTGCACATTGCTCAAAAGCTTTCGGTCCAAGCCTTTTCACCTTTAAAAGTTCTTTTCTACTACTAAATTTACCTTTTTCTTCTCTATATTCAACTATATTTTTCGCAATATTAGCATTAATACCTGATATATAAGAAAGTAATGATGGTGTTGCTGTATTTAAATCAACTCCAACATTGTTAACACAATCTTCCACTACACCACTTAGAGATTCATCCATTTTTTTAGGATTAACGTCATGTTGATATTGACCTACTCCTATAGACTTTGGATCTATCTTAACAAACTCTGCAAGTGGATCTTGAAGTCTTCGTCCAATGGAGATTGCTCCTCTTAGTGATACATTTATATCGGGATACTCTTTGCTTGCAAGCTCAGATGCTGAATATACAGATGCTCCAGCCTCTGAAACTATAACATAATATAGTTCCATACCTTTTTCTTGTTTAACCTCTTTTATAAGTCTTGCTACTATCTCTTCTGATTCGCGACTTGCAGTACCATTTCCAAGGGATATCATCCCTACATTATGCTTATAAATAAGCTTTTTCAGAACTTTAATGGAACCTTCAACATCATTTTGAGGTGCTGTTGCATATATTGTTGCTGTATCTAAAAGCTTTCCTGTATCATCAAGCACTGCTATCTTACATCCAGTTCTAAACCCTGGATCATAACCTAAAACTGCTTTTCCTTTGATAGGTGATTGCATCATAAGTGCTTTTAAATTAGCTTTAAATATGCTAATTGCACCATCTTCACCAACTTCAGAAAGTTCAGATCTAATTTCCCTTTCTATTGAAGGATAAATAAGCCTCTTTAATGAGTCCCTAACACTTTCTTCTATTAATTCATCTGCATACTGATTACCTTTTAAACATTTTGTTTTTAAATAATCAATTATTTTATCATTATTGCAAGTTATTTTTACAGATAATATCTTTTCCTTTTCCCCTCTATTTATTGCAAGAATTCTATGCGGAGGAATTTTACTTACTGATTCCTTATAATCATAATACATTTCATAGGGCGTTGGCTCATTACTTTTTCCAGAAGTCTCAATAATACCTTCTTTTTTAGCATAATGTCTTACCCATTTTCTGTATTCTGCTTCATCAGAAATCATTTCACTCATTACATCTCTAGCACCTTGTAGTGCTTCTTCAATTGAATTCACACCTTTTTCTTCATCAACAAATTCCTTAGCCTTTAATTCAGCATTTTCATCTAATTTTCCGCTAAAAATAGTTTCTGCCAATGGTTTTAGTCCTTTTTCCGTAGCAATAATTGCCCTTGTTCTCTTCTTTTGCTTGTATGGTCTATATAAATCTTCTACCTCTGTAAGAATCACTGCTCTATTAATGCTCTCTTTTAGCTCATCTGTTAATTTTCCCTGCTCTTCAATAGATTTAATCACAGCTAATTTTCTATCATCTAAGTTTCTAATATATATAAGCCTTTCATATAGGTTTCTAAGTAAAGTGTCATCTAGCCCGCCAGTTCTTTCTTTTCTATACCTAGCTATGAATGGTACAGTGCTTCCCTCATCAAGCATCTCTACCACACTATTAACTTGTTTCACACTTATTTTTAGCTCCTCAGCTAATCTCTGGTTTATATTTGTCATTTTAATCCTCCTGATAATTAAATACCCAGCTTAACACATTGAAAATAAAGAGACATACTAGATAAAGTTTTTCATGAAAATTATTGATAAAACTCTTTAAAAATACATTTCTAATTCTCCCAGCTGCAAAAGTTGAGTTAGATATAAGTATATTATATCATTTTTACGCATAGTATGATTAGAGAAATAATAAACCGTTAGGAGTTTTATCGTGAATAAAAAAATAATAACTGCATTTTTAATACTATCATTGTTACTTTTTGCATACAGTATTCAAAAATTTATTTTTACATATCACTTCAGTTCTGCACAAGTTAAAAGTAATATTACCTACCTATCCTCAGATGCATTTAAAGGGAGAATGCCTGGAACTTTAGAAAATGAACTTGCCAGTACATATGTTAAGTCCCAATTTCAGAGTTCAGGTATAATGCCACTTAGTGCCACATATTATGAAGATTTTAATGTTGTATATCCACAAAAAATTGATGGACTACCCTGCCTAAGAATACTTGACAAAAGTGGAGAAGTAATAAAAAGTTTTGAATATAATAAAGACTTTAAAGAAGATACTTTATCCTTTAAACAAAATCATATTAGCTTTTCCAAGGTTTCCTCCACAAATATAAATAATGATTTTATAAAAATAGTATCAGGCAATAATATTTGTGTATTTTATGCCCCAACAGATGATAAAATTTCTTTTAGAAGTTCTTTTGATGCAAATAGCAAACTAGCTTTGTTAATCATTGTAAAAAAAGATGTACTTAAATCCATTAAAGATTATCTTAGCAAAGACAATAATGTAGACTGCTATATACCTTACAGAGAAAACACAGCAAAGATACATAATGTACTTGGATATATAAGTGGACGAGATCCATCTCTTCCTCCAATTGTCATATCGGCACACTTTGATCACATGGGTGAAGATTTCTCTGGAAATATCTATTCAGGAGCTTTGGACAATGCCTCCGGAATAAGTTTTGTTATAGAGATGTCAAAATATATAAAATCTCTTGGTACACCTGATCGAGATATAATTTTTGCTGGTTTTAATGCTGAAGAATATGGTTTTAAAGGCTCTTCTACCTTTGCTAAAACCTATTATTCAAGAATAAAAGATGGTAAAGTATTTAATTTTGATATGATAGGTGGAAGTAGTTCAGTGCCACTTTCTATTATGGGTGCAAAAAAAGACAATACTAATACACCTTTAGTAAATGAAGTGTCAAATATTTGCGGTGAAAGCCATATAAAATATAAATTAATGTTTCAAGATGCCAGTGATCATAGTCCTTTTAGAAGCCTTGGAATTAATGCTGTTACTTTTTGTGATGATGATACATCTAAAATTCATACACCTAGTGATAAAGCAGAATTTATTAATACTAGTTCCATTGACACATGCTATACTGCAGCTTCAAAAGAAATTTTAACATCTGCTTTCAGTAAAAATCCCATTGTTCTATATGATAAATTCATCCTTGTATTTTCCGCAGTAGGAAGTGCTTTTGCTGGAATTTATGTTGTACTGATATTTGTGAAAAATAAGAAAAAGCTGCAGAAATAGTTACAAGTTAATTAAGGTTTTTCTGCCAATGCAGAAAAACCTATTAATTTTCCTTAACTTGTCACTGCTTCAAGCGCTGTTCTTGCACATTCAATGGTTTTAGCTATGTCTTCATCGCTATGGCTATTTGATATAAAAAAAGTTTCAAATTGAGCTGGTGGTAAATACACTCCACAATTAAGCATAGCTTTAAAATACTTTGCAAACATTTTTGTGTCACATTTTTTAGCATCTTCATAACTCATGACCTTGTTTTTTGAAAAGAAAAGTGTCATCATAGATCCAACTCTATTTACTGTGGCATCTACATTGAAATCTTCTATTGCTTTTTCAATTCCCTTTTGAAGTTTTTCTCCTTTTCTTTCAAGTTCTGTATAAACACTTGGGTTATCCTTTAAATATCTCAGCGTTACAAGCCCTGCAGTCATTGAAAGTGGATTACCTGAAAGAGTTCCCGCTTGATATACAGGTCCTACTGGTGAAACACACTGCATTATTTCTCTTTTACCACCATAAGCTCCAACAGGAAGTCCTCCACCTATTATCTTTCCAAAACAAGTAATATCAGGTTCAACCTTATATAAACTTTGAGCGCAGGAGAGCGCAAGCCTAAAACCTGTCATTACTTCATCTATAATAAAAAGACTTTTATATTCCTTAGTTATCTTTCTTACATAATCCATAAATTCTTGAGTTGCTGGAACTACTCCCATATTTCCTGAAACCGGCTCCATAATAACTGCTGCGATACGATCTCCATATTCAAGGAATATTTTTTTCACTGATTTTATGTTATTATATTCTGCAACTATAGTATTTTTTGTAACACTTTTCGGTACCCCACTACTACTTGGGACCCCTTGAGTAAGTGCTCCTGAACCTGCTTCTACCAAAAGACTATCTTCATGTCCATGATAGTTGCCTGCAAATTTAACAATCTTGTTTCTGCCTGTATAACCTCTTGCAACCCTTATAGCACTCATGGTTGCTTCTGTTCCTGAATTAACCATCCTTATCATTTCTATAGATGGCACTATTTCTTTAATTAATTCTGCCATATCAACTTCAAGTCTAGTTGGTGCTCCGTAACTCAATGATTTATCTATCTGTTCTTTCAATTTGTCCCCTACGAGTTTAATATTGTGACCTAAGATCATCGGACCATAGGAACCAACATAATCAATATATTCATTTCCATCTTCATCATAAATCTTACTACCACTAGCACTGACTATAAATGGTGGTGCCATATTCATGTCCTTAAATGCTCTTACAGGACTATTAACGCCCCCAGGAATGCTGACTTTTGCTCTTTCGAATAATTCTTCTGACTTTACATTTTCCACAGTAATTAGCGTTACGCAAAACTGTATTCACGTAACTCCTCCTCTCAAGTTTTATTATATTGTTACTATAATAAATCATACCATAAGACTACTAATCTAGGCAAAACATGATAAAAAAATTTTCAATTAGAGATATATAAAGTTACTTCTGCTTATACATTAAAAACAATTTTGAAAATAAATTGTCAAGAACTTGAATATACATTATAATATAGTTGGCGTAAAACTAAAAATATGAGGTATTAGTAATATGAAGAAAGCAAAATTTGTAATTATTATATCAATAATAGCGGTCATACTTGGAATGACTTTTTTTCAATTATATTTAATTCCTAAGTTTAGTGACGATAATCTTGAAAATGTTACAAATGACACAGATGCCATTACTCAAGATTTTGATAATATGTTAATATATAAAACTAAATACATGGGTAACAATAGTAACATTATAAATATCAATAATAATCTACCACTTTCAAACATAAAAAAATCTTTTTCCATTCATCCTGAAACATTTGCAGTTGAAATCAACTACGATGTAAAAGCTTCAAGTATTGAACAGAAAAAGTTTGAACAAGCTATAGTTTATAACGCCACTGTAAACTTTGCGCTTGTTGGTAACCTAGAATCTCTTAATCTGAATTTTAACGATATTACCTACACAATTTCAAGAAGTTCACTTGAAAATTGGTATGGCGTAAACCTTTCATCATTTGAAAATATAGACAAACTAAAAAAAAGAGTTCAATCTAAACTCTCAAATAAAACGTATTTGGATAAATTCATGTCAGAAGTTGTTCAAAAATAAGTGACAAGCTTGTATCTTGTCACTTGTTTTCATTGCTTTGTTTTTCTGCATATATTGATGAAGTATTGATGAAATGTAAGGTTTTCAGTAAGTTCTGGATGGAATGAAGTAGCCAGAATATCCCCCTGCCTTGCAGCCACTATATTTCCATCTATTTTATGCAACACCCTTACATTTTCACCTACCGATGTTATATATGGTGCCCTTATAAATACAAATGGAATGGGCATTTTGGAGACTTCTTTTATTACTCCAGAGCTTGTAAAACTATCTATCTGACTACCATAGGCATTTCTTATCACAGTTATATCCATGACTCTTAAAAACTTTTTATCCTCATTCTCAATTTTTTTTGCTAAAAGAATCAAACCTGCACAGGTTCCCCATACTGGAAGACCCCCTAATATTTTATTTCTAATTGTTAGCATCATTCCTGTAATTTCAAGTATTTTTCCAATTGCCGTACTTTCTCCACCAGGCATTATTAATCCATCAATATGCTCAAGTTCTTCTTTTTTCTTAACTTCAACAAAAGTATGACCTAAGTCCTCAATATGATGTTTATGTTCAGCCACTCCACCTTGAATAGCAAGGACACCTATTTTCATATTACCAGCCTCTTTCGGAATATTTCTCATTTAAATCCTTTATCTCAAGACTATCCATAGCTTCTCCTAAGTCTTCCGAAACTTCCGCAAGTACTTTTGGATCATTATAATAAGTTGTAGCAAGTACTATTGCTTTTGCTCTTTTTTCTGGATCAGAAGATTTAAATATTCCTGAACCAACAAAAACTCCTTCTGAACCAAGTTGCATCATAAGTGCTGCATCTGCTGGCGTTGCAATTCCACCTGCTGCAAAATTTACAACTGGAAGTTTTCCTTCTTTCCATACATATTTAATTAAATCATAGGGTGCTGAAAATTCTTTAGAAAGACTCATAAGTTCTTGTTCATCAGCGCCTTTAACTCGTTTTATTTGGTCAACCATACATCGCATATGTCTTACCGCTTCAACTACATTTCCAGTTCCAGCCTCACCTTTTGTTCTTATCATTGCAGCGCCCTCGCCAATTCTTCTTAGAGCTTCTCCAAGATTTCTTGCTCCACATACAAATGGAACTTTAAAATCACGCTTATTTATATGAAAACTTTCATCTGCTGGTGTTAATACTTCACTTTCATCTATATAATCTACTTTAAGACTTTCAAGTATTTGAGCTTCCACAAAGTGCCCAATCCTAACCTTTGCCATAACAGGTATTGAAACAGCCGCCTGTATTTCTTTTATCATTTTAGGATCTGACATTCTTGCTACTCCGCCCTCTTTTCGTATATCTGATGGTACCCTTTCAAGCGCCATAACCGCACAAGCCCCCGCTTTTTCTGCAATTATTGCTTGCTCTGCATTAATTACATCCATTATCACTCCGCCCTTTAACATCTGAGCAAGATTTTTGTTAAGTTCATAATTTCCCATAACTCGTAGCCCCCATATATTTAATAATTTATTACATAATATCTCAAAATTAATAAATATCAAAATGTATGGGTACAATTAAAAAGGTAGTTGTGAGATTTTAAATACTATTTATCTTTCTCAGCAGGAATTAAAATAATAAAAATAAATAACAATATTATTAGACTGAAAAATACTATTAAATTGTATATTCTCTGCGCATTTAAAATATTGTTAAAAAATATAGCAGTAACAAACACAAGTACACTTATGATTCTTTTTGATTTAGAAAAGTGTACTATTTTCCCACATGAATTACACTTAATATTTTCATATGTTAATTTTTTAAATAGGGAAATAGCATTCTCATTACAATAAGGACATTTCATAAAATTCATCCCTCCATTTAAATCATGCATTATTTGCCAACTACTAACTTTGGACTAGCAGTTATTGCAAATGTAGAAACTTTCCATTGCTTTCCTTCCTTTGAAAGTGTTATTTGTCCCTCAGAAGTATCTAACTGTATGATTTTATCTTTACTGGATGTAAATTTTAACTTGGTTTTATAATTATATATTTCTGTATTTTGTTGATTATCATAGGAATCCTTTGTTAAAGTGAGACCAGTAACTTCCATAATAAAATTGTTTGTTGAACAAGCTTCTACATTCATAATATTTTCTCTGTTAATAACAAGAGTTTTATATGCTTTTTGTGTCATTAATGGTTTTGTAGTTTTATCAACAAGGGATTGTATAGACGTTTGATATTCCGCAGATTTTTTTACCTCATCTGAATCATTAGTGTTTGCAACTTGTGTGCTCTGGGCATTTAATAATTCATCATATTTGGCAACTTCCTTTGAATCTACTGTATAAAAACCTTTCACAAATTCCTCTGCAACTTTTTTACCACTACTCCCATCAGAAACAACCTTTTTATCACTATCTCCACCAGAACTACTACACCCCACAAACGTTATTGATAATAAAAGTAGTAAGCTTAATAATTTTATTACTTTTTTCATATTTCTTCCTCCATCATGATTAAAGTTTTTAAACAATTCACAGTCATATTACATCATTATATACTATAAAATGGGTATTGACTATAAATTTTACATGTGATATCGTGTATATATGATATACACGATATTTCCCATTGCATATCTGGAAGCAAAGGAGTGAATTGATGAATATTTCAATAGATTATACAAGTGATTTGCCTATGTATGAACAGATAGAAGCTTGTATTAAAACAAATATACTCAGTGGAGATCTTAAGTTTAATG
>Ga0255362_1000148_pt1 | contig 18189 bp, 21 predicted proteins | sample GFST75r2metaG_FD_186000 | JGI IMG/M metagenome (GOLD analysis project Ga0255362, IMG submission 186000)
ATAATTGCACCTCGAATAAATGTTTTTAAGTTCTATATAATTTTATATCATTATAGTGTGATATTAATATTAAGTTTTGTTAAGACTAGGTTAAGAATAAAAAACATATTAAAACAAAAATTAACCGTACAATATGGTTTCATATGAAACTGTGATTGACTTAAAATGAAATCAATAGTATAGTAAAACTATATTAGACGTTTAAATATTTAGTATTACTAAAAGAAAAAGGTGATTTAGTTTTGAATGAAAGACAAAATGAAATATTTGATATTGTATCAAAAAAACCTACAGTAACAGTTAAGGAGTTATCTAAAATTCTTGTTGTTTCTCAGGTTACCATAAGAAAAGATTTAAGTTTACTAGAAAACCAAGGATTATTGAGACGAACTCATGGAGGTGCCATGCAAATAGCTTCAAATTCTATAGAAAAAAGAATTCATTACAGATACGATGAAAAACTTAAAATAGTAAAAGAAGCAGTAAAGCTTATAGAGGATGGTGAAAATGTATTAATTGAGGCAGGATCTACTAATGCAATTTTAGCAAAAGAATTAGCAAATAAAAAAGGAATTCATATAATAACCAATTCTTTGTATATCGCACAAATGTTTACGGACAACAAAAATGTGAAAATCTCCATTCTTGGAGGGGATATACAACAGGAATCACAAACTATTGTTGGACCGCTAGCAAAACTTTGTTTAAGTAGGATTGCAGTTAATAAGGCATTTATTGGCATGGATGGTTTTTCTGAAAAATTAGGTTTTACTTGTGGGGATTTTCTTAGAGCCGAAGTTGGTAAAGAAATGTGTTATAGAGCTGAAAAAGTTATTGTTTTAGCTGAGTCATCAAAGTTTGATAATGTAGGTTTTACATCAATTGTGGAACTATCCAAAGTTAGTTTAGTAATTACGGATAAGCAAATAAATAAAGAAAAATTGAGAATCTTAGAGGAAAATAATATAAAAGTAACAGTGGCAAACTAAGCAAGTTGTTAATTAAAAAATAAATGTATCAGGAGTTGAATTTAATGAAAATAATAAATATTGGATTAATAGGGTATGGCGCAGCAGGGCAGACATTTCATGAACCTATAATAACAAGTGTATCAGGTTTGAATTTAAGCAAAATTTATGAGACTAATGATTCAAATTTAAAAATACTTAAAACAAAGTATCCTCAAGATAAAATAACTTCCAATATAGAAGATGTTTTTTCTGATAAAAGTATAGAGGTCGTAGTTCTTGCAGTTCCAAATACAGCTCATTATGTACTAGCTAAAAAGGCTTTGGAAAGTGGTAAAAATGTAGTGGTAGAAAAACCTTTTACAGTTACCTCAGAAGAAGCAGACAAGTTAATAAAACTAGCAGGTGAGAAAAATAAAATATTAACTGTACATCATAATAGAAGATGGGATAGCGATTTTAGAACAATAAGGAAAATTGTTAAAGAAAATTTGCTTGGAGATCTAGTAGAGTATGAAGCTCATTATGATAGGTTCAGAAATTATATAAAAGAAAATTCATGGAGAGAAAATGATGTACCTGGTTCAGGTATTTTATATGACCTAGGTGCACATCTTATTGATCAAGCACAGTGCTTATTTGGTGTTCCAGAGCAGATTTTTGCTGATTTACAAATACAAAGAAGTGGAGGAAAAACTGTAGATAATTTTGAAATTATACTACACTATCCTAAAGTTAAGGTTACATTAAAAGCAGGGATGCTGGTAAGAGAAGTTGGACCTCACTTTAGTTTATATGGTAAAAACGGATCATTTATAAAATATGGTATGGATGTTCAAGAAGAGGCCCTAAAAAAAGGAATAATACCTAAGGATACTGAAAACTGGGGAGCAGAACCAGAAAATTTATGGGGAAAGATAAATACCGAAGTTAATGGTGCACATTTTATTGGTAAGATAGAAAGTGAAGCTGGAGATTATAGAGAGTTTTATAAAAATGTATATAAGGCTATTTTGGGTGAGGAAGAAATAGAAGTAAAAGCATATCAGGCTAGAAATACAATAAAGATAATTGAATTAGCCGAGATGAGTAATAAAGAAAAAAAATGGGTGAAATTTGAATAAGAAATTTGGAGTGGAGGAAGATAAAATTGACTAGTGATGAGCTAAAGAAAAATTGTGCTAAAGAAGCTCTAAAATATATAAAAAACAATACTATAATAGGATTAGGTGGTGGGAGTACCATATCTTACTTAATTGATTATATAAAAGAAAACCAAGATCTTTCGGTGAAAATAGTTACACCTTCTGTTAAAACGAAAATGCTTTGCATAAAAAAAGGATTAGAAGTTCTTCATACATCTTTTGTGGATAGAATAGATGTTGCTTTTGATGGCTGTGATGAGGTGGATGAAGCCCTAAATGCTATAAAAAGTGGTGGAGGTATACATACAAAGGAAAAACTTATAGCGTCCATGGCTGATGAGTATGTACTCCTTGTAGATGATACTAAGTTTGTAAAAAAATTAACTTTTAAATATCCTGTAGTACTGGAAATTTTGCAGGATTCACTAAAGTATGTGGAGAGATTAGTGACAAAATTGGGTGGCAAACCAACCATTAGAAGTAGCGCTTCTAAAGATGGTTTTACCATAAGTGATAATGGAAATTTACTAATGGATGTTATTTTTTCTAATGTAGAAGATATTTATGGACTTGAGAATAGTCTAAAAAATATTTGTGGGGTTATTGATACTTCCTTATTCACAAATGTTGTTACTAAGGTTTTGGTATCTAGTGAAAGTGGAGTGATTTGTCATATTACATCCACATGATTCATTCTATATATTGTTGCTATTAGAAAAATAATAGTGAGAAAAATAGTAAAAAAAACAGTGAACGTGGTACCTTTAAATGTCAATGATGAACTGTCACTTATAAGTTTGTAGGGCAGAAAATCTTTGACATGAGGTACCTTTATAACTGCAGCACTGGCATATCCAATAACTAGAGTTAATATTCCAGCAGGTAAACTCTTTTTCATAATGCTACTAAAAAATAAAACAAGAGATATATTAAAAATATAATATAAGCTAATTAGTAGTGAAACAGTAATCAGGTTTGTAGTGGAAACGTCTGAACTTTTAAATAAAACACTTGCGTAGTAATGATTAATAAAAATACCGGCAGTGGTTATAAGCGTAACAGGTATTGAATAATTCAAAAATTTACTGATTACTATGAACATTGGTGATGCACCTTTAGAGCAAGGAAAAACCAGCTTTTGAAGAGTAAGTTCCTCCGCAATACTGGTGCAAACCGTAAAAATGATAAACATAATACTTATTTGAAATAAGCTAGAAATAAAACTCTGCAAACAGGATTTTATATTCATGAAACTGTCAGAATTAATGCTTATTCCTGGCTGCGATTTTATTAACAGTGGAGTAAGTTTTAGCATAATAGGTCCTGAAATAGCAAATATAATTATACCTAAGGTTATAATTAAATATTTGTATTGACGCAGAGATTCTAATATTTCCTTCCTTATATAGCAGTTAAAAGTATTCATCACTTTATCACCATCCTCATAAATATGTCTTCAAGATTAGATTTTCTAATATTATAGGATAAAACTGTGTTATTAGTGGATAATATAAGTTTCAAAAGTTGTTTTTTGCCTTCACCTATATCTTTCACATAAATTGATAGCTTGTTTTGGTTTACTTTGATATTTTCAATCAAAGGATGCTCCATTAGAAGTTCTTTAAGAGAAGGAATATCACCATCTACATCTATATCAAAAATAGGCTGTATATATTTTTTCTCTAATTTCTTAAGATTAGAGGAGATAAGTATTTTACCTTGATCTAAAATACTTACTTCACTACAAACTCTTTCTATATCATTTAGTATGTGTGATGATAAAAATACAGTTATTCCTTCTTGCTTTAGGTTTTCTATTAGGTCTAAAACTGCCATTCTTCCCTCAGGATCAAGAGAAGCAGTAGGTTCATCTAAAAATAAAATTTTAGGATGATTAAATAGAGCTGTGGCAAGGCCAAAACGTTGTTTCATTCCACCAGAATAACCAGAAAGCCTACGCCTAGCAGCATCACTTTTAAGATCAACCTTTTCAAGAACCTCATCAGTTCTTATAGATATTTCTTTAGGTGACATTCCACTTAAATTGCCTATGAATTTTAAATATTCATATCCAGTCATAAACCCATAAAATACCGGTGTTTGAGGAAGATAGCCTATAGTTTTTAATATTTGTCTTTTGTTAGTACTAAAATCTTTACCATCTATAGATATATTTCCAGAGTTATAGTTAATTAGTCCTGTAAGTATATTCATAGTAGTAGTTTTTCCAGCTCCATTTTTACCTAGAAAACCGTATATACAACCACTAGGAACCTGGAAGCTAATGTTTTTTAGCACTTCAAAGGTTCCATACTTTTTTGTTAAATTTTCAATCTTTAGCAAAACTATCACTCCCTTTCAAGAAAAACAATTTAGTCTCTTTTCCTTCCTATAATTAGATAAGCTAATGGACCGATAGTGTTAATTAGTAATATTATTACTAACCATATATACTTTGGAAAAAACTTAACCTTATCATTATAAAGTTTAAAAAAACAAAATATCTTTAGACCAAATTCTAGTACAATGAGAGGTAAAAACAGTTTTATAATTTCAATTATAGTCATGCCACTTAGCATAGTTATCATTCCTTTCTGTATAATTTTTGGATTATACAAATATAACGATATACTCATCAAAAAGTTCATTGGCAATAAAAAAAATCTTTTCAGGAATAGAAAAGATTTTTTTTATTTATTTTTTCTTATATTTATCAATAATTGTTCTTGTTACTATTAGATATATAATTAAACTACTAGGAATGTTTAATAATCCAAAAAAGCCCCAAAGCCAATAATACTTTTCGCCTCTTTTTTTTGCATCAGTGTATATCCAAAAGCCTTGAGTTAAAGCTAGGGGTATAGCTATGGCTAAAGCTATAAGTAGTGGTTTATTCATTTTCATTCCTCCTCAGTGCGTGTTTTGAAAGTGGTATTAATGACCAAGGCATAATGAAAATAAGGAAAAGCTGAAAATATATTAAAAATTTTATGCCAAATTTAATAAAAACAATACTAAATAAGGATAATATTAAAATTGAACTCATTATAAAACATATATTTTCTTTAAATGAATTTTTTTTAGTTTGGATTTGCGCAGCTGTTTGTATTATGTTTAAAGTATCTATATCCAAATTAAAATCAACGCTATTAGCTAAATCCATTTTTTCTAAAGTAGAATCAATCTTATTTTCAAATTTAGCTTCATCATTTGATTTATTTAAAAGGTTTATATCATAGTCTTCGTTATAGTGTTTATCAATAAGTGCATTTATAAGCTTTTCTTTTTCATTCATGTACAATACCCCTTCTTTCTAGCTCAAGGATTATATACTTAACACTATAATGTAACCTAGAACGAACAGTTCCTACAGGACATTTAAGTGTTTTAGCAATATCCTCATAGCTATAATCGTAGAAATGTTTTAGTATAAACACAGCTCTTTTTTCATAGCTAAGGCCTTGGATAACCTGAAGAATCTCATGGTGTTCAAGCTTTGAAATTGTGTTTTCCTCAGGACTATATGATGTAGAAACCATATTTTCATCAAGCTGAGTAAGACGTTTATTTTTTCTTAGTGTATCCCTATATTGATTTGTTGCTATGGTTATTAGCCAAGTAGAAAATTTAGCTTTTGGTGAAAACTTTTTTATATTTAATACCGCTTTTAGCATAGTTTCTTGCAAAATGTCTTGAGATAACGTAGGGTCGCAAGTCATTTTAATAATATAACCCCTTAGAAAATTATAGTTTTCAGTAAGTAGTGTATTTAAAGCGGATTTATTTCCAAGCTTTGCTTTTTCAATTAAAATCAGTTCATCCAATTATGCACCTTCTTTATAGGTAATATAACGTTTGATAGGAGCAAAAAGTTCATTTTAAACAAAGTATTTTTGAAATATTGCGAATTCCATTTTTAATATCATGAACTTCAGAACTCCCAACACTTATTTTTAAAATACCATTGCTAAAATAATTATCTAAATAGTTGCCCTTCATATTTTTAATACATATGTTATTTTTAGCACATTCTTTAATTAACCAATCCATATTAATCCTATTTAAAAATTCAATAGAGCCATAAAAACCAGTGTAAGGCACATGCCACTTTACATCAGCAATTCTAAATTCTTTTGATACATCTTTTAAGGCTGACATTCGGTCACTATATATTTTTATTATGCTCTTTTTATTAGCTTTAAACATTCCACTTTTAATATAAATTTCTAAGGCGCCTTGAGATAAAACAGATGTATTTAAATCCATCCACCTTTTATGTTCTTCAAAGGTTTTCATTAAAATCTTAGGTAGTACTACCGCTGCAATTCGAAGCCCTGGAAGAAGTATCTTAGAAAAACTTTTTATGTATACCACTCTAGAAGAAACATCATAATAATGCATTGGATAAACATTATTTTTAACTTCTAAATCTCCAAGATAATCATCTTCAATTATATAAACATCGTACTTTTTAGCTAAGGATAAAATTTGTTTTTTATCATCATTTGAATAGCTTACACCTAGGGGATTACTAAATCTTGGGATTGTATAAAAACATTTTATATTATCACAGGCAAATTTTCTTTCAAGCTCAGCAAAATCTATGCCGTTAAATTTTCGCTCAATACCAATAACAGCAGTTTTGCTAATTTCAAGAGTCTTTAGAGCACCTTTATAAGTTGGCTGTTCTACAAGCACATTGCTTTTTCCATTTGGAAATGGCATGCTACAAAGTATGTTTATTGCTTGCTGTGAACCTGAAGTTATACATATATCCTCTGGTTCACAAAATATCTGATAATCTTCAAAATGCTTTTTTAGAGTAAGGATAAGTTCTATAAGTCCTTTAGATGGGGAATAATTAAAAAGAGTAACCTTATATATATCAATAGCTTGATTCAAGCAGTGTTGAAAATCTTTATAGGGCAATATACTTTCATCTGGTGAACCTGATGAAAAATTAATTATTTTATTTGTTTTATTTGTATGAATTTCTTTTTTATCAACTAAATAATATCCACTTTGCGGTATCGAATATACAATATGCTGGCTTTGAAGTTTTTCATAAGCATGTACAGCTGTTTGCTTGCTACAATCAAATTTTTCGGATAAATACCTTATTGTAGGCATTTTTTTGTCATAGCTTATATTTTCATTTTCAATTTCAGCATTAATAAAATCCACTATATCATTGTATTTACTCATATATCTCCTTGAATTGTACTAGTACAATATCATTTTTACATTATTGAATTGGCTAGTTTAGTGACTTACAATATAATTGTACCATAATAACATTGTAGGAGGAATAAATTATATGTTTATAATAATTTTAAAATACAAAAAGTCTATTGAAGATGTTATGAATAATTTAGATGACCATAAAAATTACCTTGAAAAATATTATTCATTGAATAAATTCATATGTTCTGGAAGGCAAGAGCCAAGATGTGGTGGCATAATATTGTGTAATGCAAAAGATAAAACAGAGGTAAATTTAATAATTAAACAAGATCCTTTTTATAAAAATAATATTGCAAAATACGAAATAATTGAATTTATACCAACAAGTTATGCAGATGGCTTTAAAGAATTCATAATATAGGAGGGTTTAAAATGATAAGAAATATGAAATTTGAAGATATTGAAAAGATAAAAGAAATAGATAAATTGAGTTTTAAAGCTGATAAAAAAAGAACAACACAAGGAATAGAAGGTTATATTGAAGCAAGTAATAATTCAAGTCTTGTATATGAAATAGATAATACAGTCGTAGGATATAATTTTATACACCTTTGTGGTTCATTTGCTTGGTTTGGTCCTTTTGGAGTTCATCCTAAATATCAGGGCAAAGGCATTGGAAAAGCATTAATAAATCACACAATAAAAATCCTTAAAGAGAATTACAAAGTGTCCACCATAGGACTTAATACTATGCCTGAGTCACAATACAATGTTGGATTTTATATGGGACTTGGGTTTACACCACTTAGACTATCACTGAATTTAAAAAAACAACTTAATTTGGATACTTTATTACCATTACCCAATGATTATAATGTTGATGAAGTAGATATAAGTAACGAACATGATTATTTAACTTTGAAAGATAATTTAAAACGTATGTGTAATGAAATATTTCATGATTTTGATTTGAATTCTGAGTTTCAACTAATAAAATATGAAGGGTTTGGAACTATTTTTACAGTAAAAGCTTATGGTAAAGTCCATAGCATTGTAATCTGCCATACTAAATCAGTAAGAGATACAAATACAAAAAACTTGCAAATAAAACTAGCTATTATAGATAATACTGTGAATTACAAAGTAGCCGTAGATTCTATTATAAGTGCTTGTACAAAGTATGCTAAAAATATCAACTATGACAGTATATCCATAGATTGCAATACTTACAATGCTGAAATTTGTAATTTCTTAATTTCAAAACACAATTTTAAAATACAAAAAACTCAAATTATGATGATTTTGGGAAATGATAATCCTTTTAAAAGTTCTAAAGCAATATTATTGACAAGACTAGCCGGATAATAATAGTATAAGCATGTACAAAATATGATATAATTTACATATACTTAAGCAATATGTGTACAAACTATTATACTGGATTATAGGAGGTAAATTATAATTATGTATTTAATAGAAAATCAAAAAGAGTATTGGAATAGAGTAGCTATTGACAAAAACTTTACAACACCATTTCAAATTGAATTGTTTTCTCAAGTTGTAGACAAGGAAGATAAAATTTTGGATGTTGGCTGTGGTTATGGCAGGACATTAAATGAACTATATTTGCAAGGGTTTAAAAACTTATTTGGTATAGATTTTTCTGACAAGATGGTAAAAAGAGGTATGCAGCAGTTCACAGGACTAAATTTATGTGTAAAAAGAGGCAAAAAATTATCATTTGAAGATAATAGCTTTGACTCAATAATTTTATTTGCTGTGTTAACTTGTATAGCTAAGGATGATGAACAAGTTTTTCTAATGAAGGAAATCAAAAGGGTTTTAAAACCTAAAGGAATATTATACATAAATGATTTTTTATTAAATACAGATGAAAGAAACGAAAAGAGATATAAAATATATGAAAATAAATACAAAAAATATGGTGTGTTTGAACTGCCAGAGGGTGCAGTGCTTAGGCATCATGATTTAAAATGGATAAAAGAGATCATATCAAATTATAATGATATTAAGCTAGAAACAGTTACATACACCACCATGAATGGCAATAAATCAAATGGATTTTATTACCTAGGTAAAAATATAAAATAATATATTTATTAAAAAAATAGTGTGAGGTGTAGAAATGAAGAAATGCATTGCAAACGGAATAGTTATTTTGTGATTTTTTATTTAAAAGGAGAGTGTAAAAATGACTATTCCAAATTCAAAAAAAATTTATCCAAGAAGTAATGATTTTGAAACAATATATTTAAAAAATGTCATAACAAAAACTAATATTAAAGTTGGGGATTTTACAATATACAATGACTTTTGTAATGACCCTAGAGAGTTTGAAAAAAATAATGTTTTATACCACTATCCAATTAACCATGATAAACTTATTATTGGAAAGTTTTGCTCTATTGCATGTGGTGCGAAATTTATGATGAATAGTGGAAATCATACGTTAAAATCATTATCTACCTATACATTTCCTATATTTGGTGAGGAATGGGATGAAACATTAAAACCAAAAGATGCATGGGACAACAAAGGTGATATTATTATTGGAAATGATGTCTGGATAGGATATCAGGCTGTGATAATGTCTGGGGTTAAAATTGGTGACGGTGCAATAATAGGAACTAGAGCAGTGGTAACTAAAGACGTTCAACCTTATGCTATTGCTTGCGGCATACCTGCTAAAATTATAAAAAAAAGATTTACTGATGATGTAATATCGTGTTTGCTAAAGCTGGAGTGGTGGAACTGGTCAAATGAGAAAATAGCCAGGAATATTCCATTTATCCAATCAGGAAACATTGATTGGTTGAAGAATTTATAGTATTAATTAAACTAAAATATAACTAATTATACATTGTAATAGGTGTATAATTAGTTATAGATAAATTTAGTAAGCCTTAGAAAAAAGAATTGTTCACGTTTGCATAAATATCTAAATTAAGCTGTAATAATATATATGTTTTTACAAAAGATGGGATGGTGACTTTAATTTTGATTACAGATATGACAAAAGGAAATATTTCCAAACATCTAGTTACATTTGCAGTTCCTTTAATACTGGGAAACTTTTTTCAATTAACTTATAATGCAGCAGACTCTATTATAGTAGGAAGGTTTGTTGGTACAAAGGCATTAGCAGCAGTTGGTATTGCAAATCCAATTATGAATATTGTAATGTTTTTTATTATGGGAATTTGTATGGGTGCTTCAGTTTTGATGAGTCAATATTTTGGTGAGGGAAACATAAAAAAGCTTAAACGTGAAGTTTCAACAACTATGATAGGTGGGCTTATTTTCACAGTAATACTTATAATTGTTTGTATAATTATGACTAAACCAATGTTAGAACTGATTAGAACGCCAAAGGAAATACTTCCTGAAGCTTCAAATTATCTTAGAATTATATTTTTGGGACTTATATTTACATTTTTATATAACGTTTATGCTTCAACACTTAGGAGCATTGGGGATTCTAAAATACCGTTAATATTTCTAATAATTTCTTCAGTTTTAAATGTAGTAATGGATATAATTTTTGTGGTTTATCTTAAGTGGGGAGTTTCTGGGGCCGCTATTGCAACTGTTACAGCAGAAATGGTTTCAAGTGTACTCTGTATTTCCTATGCTTATATGAAAGTACCGATGCTTCGTTTTTCACGAAAAGAAATTGTGCTTGATAAAATTTTACTACGAACAACAATCAGCTATAGTTGGGTAACAGCTATGCAGCAGACATGTCTTTATGTTGGAAAAGTATTAATCCAAGGTGCAGTCAATCCACTTGGAATAGAGGCAATAGCCACCTTTAATGCAGTAAACCGTGTAGATGATTTCGCTTTTACACCACAACAAAGTATTAGCAGTGGAATGACCACGTTTTTAGCTCAAAACAGAGGTGCTAAAAAGTTTGAACGTTTAAAAAAAGGTTTTTGGTCTGGAATGAAAATTGAAACTTTATATTGGTGCATAATTGTAGGTATAGTTTTTTTTGGAGCACCCCATATAATGCATCTTTTTGTTGCTGATAAAAACTCCAAAGTTGTTGAACTTGGAGTAAAATATCTTGAGATGATGGCATTTTTTTATTTTCTTCCAGGGTGTACAAATGGAATACAAGGATATTTCAGAGGAATGGGAGATTTGAAAATCACACTAAGGTCAACTTTCGTGCAAATAGTTGGAAGAGTAATATTTGCATACTTATTAGCACCCAAATTTGGAGTTGTAGGGATTGCCCTAAGCTGTCTTGGTGGATGGATTGTTATGCTGGCTTATGAAGTTCCGTTTTGTGTTAAAGAATTAAAAAAAACGAAAGGTATTAATAGTGAAAGTATTGTATAATAAAATTATATTCAGATAACTTGCTTTTTGTATTTCTATATGTTATTATATGAATGACTTAAATTTAGTAGTAAATAATGAAACACAAATATATTTCAATTAGTACTATTTATAGTATGTTGATATCGAGATTTTATTAGTGAATTGTTACAATGAGTTTAAGAATAATTTTTTTCGGAGGTACACATTATGAACGGTACAGTTAAATGGTTTAATGCAGAAAAAGGATTTGGATTTATTACAGGAGAGGACGGAAATGACGTTTTCGCTCATTTTTCACAAATAAATTCAGAGGGTTATAAATCCCTTGATGAAGGACAAAAAGTTACTTATGACGTAGTTGAAGGTCAAAAAGGACCTCAAGCTGAAAATATTACAGTTGCTTAATTAATTAGTTAATTAATATTTACCCCTTGAATATTTATTATATTTAAGGGGTTTTTAGTTGTTTAAAATTATATCTTAAAGGAGAAAAAATGTTATTTGAAAATTTAAATATTATAGAACCTATCTTGAAGGCTATAAAAGATTATGGATATACAAATCCTACGCCTATACAAGAACAAACTATTCCAGCTTTACTTGAAGGACATGACGTAGAAGGTTGTGCACAGACAGGTACCGGAAAAACAGCAGCTTTTGCTATACCTACATTACAACTTCTTTGCCATGACCAAACATTTAAAAAGGGAAATAGAAGTATTAAAGCCTTAGTATTAGCTCCAACTAGGGAATTAGCTATCCAAATCGGAGAAAGTTTTACTGCGTATGGTAAATACACAGGATTAAAAAATACTACTATTTTTGGCGGTGTTTCACAAGGATCACAGGTAAGGGCATTAAGATCAGGAGTGGATATTTTAATTGCGACACCAGGAAGACTTCTTGATTTAATTCAGCAGAAATATATAAATTTACAACATATAGAGATTTTTGTTCTTGATGAGGCAGATAGAATGCTTGATATGGGAATGGGACATGATGTAAAAAGAATTATAGCAAAGCTTCCTAGAGAGAGGCAGTCAATGTTATTTTCTGCAACTATGCCTGAGAGTATTTCAAAATTAATGGATTCAATTCTCATAAAACCTGTAAAGGTTGAAGTTGTTCCTGATGCATTAGCTATTGATACAATTAAGCAGTCAGTATTCTTTGTTGAAAAAAGCAATAAGAAAGCTTTGCTTATTAAGCTATTAGAGGATAAATCTTTTGATTCAGTTCTTGTATTTTCTAGAACTAAACATGGTGCAAATAAAATAACTGATGAACTTACTAAAGTGGGAATAGAATCTCAAGCTATTCATGGTAACAAGTCACAAAATGCAAGACAACTTGCTTTAAGTAATTTTAAAGAAAAGAAAATAAGAGTTTTAGTTGCTACAGATATAGCTGCAAGAGGTATTGATGTAGATGACTTATCACTTGTAATAAATTTTGATTTACCAGATGTACCTGAAACTTATGTTCATAGAATTGGACGTACAGGAAGAGCAGGAGCAGAAGGTGTTGCATTCTCATTCTGTGATCAGGATGAAAAAGAATGTCTTAGAGATATTGAAAAACTCATGGAAAAATCAGTGCCAGTGAATGAAGATCATCCTTATCCTATGGGAAGTTCAACTACTGTTACAAATACTTTGGGTGCTTCAGAAAATAACAATAGTAGAAAAAAAGAATATTCTAAGAAACAACGTCCAAACAGTTATTTTAGGAAAAATAAAAAAATAGCTAACAAATAATAAAAATAATATATTAAAAGCCATAGTTTTTTAGGTAAGTTTACCTGGGAGTTACTGTGGTTTTTTTATTTCACATTTAGGTAACAATTATTTAATGGATTTTATTTTGGATAACCATTATAATTATATGTGTGTAAAGGTTTAGATGCAAATAAACATAGGGGAAGGTGTCAATTATGAAAAAAATCAATATTGGAAATGGAGAAATAAGTGCATCAGAAATTTCATTAGGGTGCATGAGAATTAACGAGATTACTAGTAATGATGCAGCTAGTCTTATTAGCACTGCATTAGAACAGGGGATTGATTTTTTTGATCATGCAGATATTTATGGTGATGGTAAATCAGAAGAAGTTTTTGCAGAGGCCATTAGCACAACTAATTATAGTAGAGAAAAATATATGCTTCAGACAAAATGTGGAATACAACCTGGGTATTTTGATTTTTCTAAGGAACATATTTTAAATTCTGTGGATAAAAGCTTGAAACGTTTGAAAACAGATTATATAGATGTATTGTTGCTTCATAGACCTGACACACTTATGGAACCAGAAGAGGTTGCAGAAGCTTTTACAAAGTTACATAGTAGTGGTAAGGTTAAATATTTTGGAGTGAGTAATCAAAAGCCAATGCAAATAGAGTTACTTAACAAATATTTAGAACAAAATATTATTATAAATCAACTTCAGCTAAGTATAACAAATACAGGAATGATTGATTCTGGACTTAATGTGAATATGGAAAATAATGCTTCTATTGATAGAGATAATAGTATTCTAGAATATTGCCGACTTAAGGACATTACCATACAGGCATGGTCACCTTTTCAGTATGGTATGTTTGCAGGAGTATTTTTAGATAATGACAAATTCCCAGAGTTAAACAATAAAATAAATGAAATAGCAAAAATTAAAGGTGTTACAAATTCAGCAATTTCGGTTGCTTGGATTTTACGGCATCCTGCTAAAATTCAAACTATTGTAGGTACAACTAAAAGTAATCGTTTGAAAGATATTTGTCAGGCTTCAAGGATTGAATTAACAAGGCAGGAATGGTATGAAATATATAGAGCAGCAGGAAATAAACTACCATGAATAAGTCAGAATAAAGATTTCTGAAATTGCATTGATTTTCAGAGTTTATTATTAATGTTTGGCTTAGATAGTTAGAATAAATATAATTATAAAGGTAGAGTCATTTTGACTCTACCTTTATAATTATGCTTTTAAAATAATATGATCTTTTTAGGCAAAAACGAGTTTTTATAATTATATATTATAATTAAGCTTTGGCTTCGAAACTATGATCACCGCCACTTTTTGTTGTTGCGCTTGTCATTGAATCTACTTTTTGTAAGCCTGTGGTTTTAGTTGCACTCGACATTGAATCCACTTTTTGAGATTGCTTATTATTGGTTACGTTGTTTATGAATGATGAATTAGTGATTGATGAAATATTCATTATTAATTACCTTCTTTCGTAATTTAGAATAATATAAAAACTCTTAATTGCCCAAATATGATTATATAGATTAAAGCTTAGAAGTACCCTAGAATTTGCTGAGAATATACTGAGAAAGAGAAAATAAATACAAATCAAGGTAAACAAACTTTAAAATTGGCATATTTCACATAAAAAGATACATCTACCTATTACTTTAGTCATAGGTAAATGTATCTTTTTTCACTTAAAGGCACATAAAGGAAATGATATTATTTAATCATGGATACTAAAGAAGGGGGATTAAATATGTCATTACCAATATTATGTTTAGATAAAGTAAGTAAAAAATATGATAATAAAACAGTAGTTGATCATATATCACTTGAGATTGGAAAAGGCGAAATTTTTGGATTACTAGGACCTAACGGAGCTGGAAAAAGTACACTAATGAACATGATTTGTTCATTGGTAAAACCAACTACTGGTAAAATAAGCGTTTTCGGATATGATAATAAGAAGGAAATGAGCAGAATAAAAGATAAACTAGGGTATATACCACAGGAAATAGCCATTCATGGAAACCTTAAGGCATGGGAAAATGTGGAGCTCTTTGCAGGACTTTATGGACTTAAGGGGAAAAAACTAAAAGGGGCTGTGGAAGAATCTTTGGATTTTGTAGGACTTTCTGATCATAGAAATGGGTTTGCTAAAAACTTTTCTGGTGGAATGAAAAGAAGATTAAATATAGCCTGTGCATTAAGTCATAAGCCAGAGCTATTAATATTTGATGAACCAACAGTAGGAATAGATCCACAATCTAGAAATTATATACTAGAAAAAATTAAATACATTAATAAACAAGGAGCCACAGTTATATATACCAGCCACTATATGGAAGAAGTTGAAGCTATATGTAGTAGGATAGCTATTATGGACAATGGCAGATTAATTGCATTAGGAACCAAGGAGGAGCTCACAACACTGGTATCAAAAAACGATAAAAATATGTCTTTAGAAGAGGTGTTTTTAACACTTACCGGGAAAAAACTTAGAGACTACGGTGAGGAGGATTTATAGAAATGTTATTTATATTAGTTAAAAATAACCTTAAACTCATGTTCAGAGATAAATTGACAATGTTTATTTTTATAGTGTTTCCTGTTATGTTAATAGCCATATTGTCTAGTGCATTTTCAAAAACTTTGGATAAAAATTATACTATAAAACCTTTTAGTGTAGGCTATAGTATAGAGAATGGGAGCAATATTGAAAAAAACTTACCAAGTTTTATTAAAAGTTTTGAGAAAAACAAAATTTCCTTTTCAAAGATGGGAATAGGTCAAGGCATAGACAAAGTGAAAAATGAAAGTATAACTGCTTTTATTGAAATGGATGATAACAAATATACAATTTATAAAAGAGATGGTCTAAACGTAAATACAGCTATATTTGAAAATGGTATTGGGTCAATGATGTATTTTTATGATGGAAACAAAACATTAATGAGTTATATGGCAGAGAAAGGTATACCAATAAAAATAGAAAATGAAAATAAAACAGATAATAGTAATTTTGTGAACTTAGAAACCATAAAAGTAAATCCAATGCCAACCTCAACAGTTTATTACGGTATTGTTGAAGTTGTTTATATTATCTGGTTTGGTATGATAACCGCATCATTTATTGTTAGTAAGGAAAGAAAAAATGGGGTAACACGAAGAATTGGACTTTCAAATGCAAATTCTTTCATAGTTTTTTGTGGAAAATTAATACCAGCTGTGATTAGTATATCTATTCAAATAGGCATAGCTACATTGGCTTCAATAATTTTAATGGGTGTAAATTGGGGAAATTCACCGCTTCTTTCAGCAGGAATAATTCTTTTAGAAATAATAGCTTCTCCAGCACTAGGAATATTAATGGCAATAATAATCAAAAGTGAAGTTTTAGTAGGTGTAATAGTATTTTTATCTTCATTCTTTTTCGGATTCATTGGAGGAACCTTTCAAACCTATATGTTCAATCTTGTTAGTGATAACCTTACCAAGGTATCTCCATTATATTATATAAATAGAACTTTAGTTGAAATCTCTACTATGGGTCATAGTGATTATACAAATAGATGTATTTTGTTACTTACTGTCATTTTCTTGGTAGCAATAGTTACGGGAACAGCAGCATTAACTTCAGCTAAGGGGAGGGAGGCACTGTGACAGGATTTTTTATAATGCTAAAATCAAATATAAAGCTGGCTCTTAGGAATAAAGTTTCAATTTTCTTGCTCTTTTTAATACCTCTTGCTTCAACCTTAATGTTAAAAATTCCTTTGGGCACAAGTAAATTAGGAGTAGATGATATTAAAACCAGTGTAACAGTATTTGATAACTCAAGGACCACACTATCCCATGAATTAATAGATTTATTAGAAAGGAACAGTTTCTTCGATATAACTGTTTATAAGGGGACTATTAAAAACTTAAATTCAAGTAAAGACAAAGCTATAGATTTAGCAAATAGGAGTACTGATAACGGATTTATTTATATACCTTCAAATTTTTCTGACTCCGTTATGAAGGGACAAAGCAATAACCTAATAACAATATTTACTACAGGAACTGATGAAAGGATTAGCCTATTAAAAGGTGATATGAATATGGTATTGTCGAGACTTAATACCTATTCAAAGGTAGCTAATGGGAATAAAAAAGCTTTTGATGAGTTGGTAAAAAGAGGAAGTCTAGACAAAACAGTAGGTAAGTCAATTACTGTAACAACAGGTGAAAGAACATTGAAATCTACTGAAAAATCTCAAATTTATAATTTCGGCTATCTTATTGCTATTATATCAATTACTTTGATATTTAGTGGGAATTTTATATCGGCTATATTCTCGCTAGAAAGATGTAACGGAGTATTAATGAGGATTACACTTACTAAAAGTAGCCTATTTAATTATGGGGTAGTAAAGGTTTTGTTAGCATTATTTGTACTAATAGTTCAAATTATCATGGTAATTGTTGGTATCAAATTATTTGTGAAGGTGGATGTGGGTATAAATTTATGGCAAATTGCTATTTTAATATTAGGTCTAGGTTTGATATTAAATACTTTAAGTATAGCGTTAGGGGCGTTCTTTGAAAACTTAAATAGCGCAAATTATCTAGCTTTTTTCATAATCACTATTACTGCATTAATATCTGGTCTATATTTTCCAATAGATATAATGCCTAAATGGATGCAGAATACTGCTCTTCTTATGCCACAGAGATGGGTAATTAAAACTGCAGAACAAATACTTTTAGGAGCCAGTGGATGGGCAATGTTATTCGGAGTAATGGTTAT
>Ga0255362_1000149_pt1 | contig 18120 bp, 17 predicted proteins | sample GFST75r2metaG_FD_186000 | JGI IMG/M metagenome (GOLD analysis project Ga0255362, IMG submission 186000)
ATTTCCCATAGCGTAAGCTAGTAAGACCCCTGAAAGACTATCAGGTTGATAGGTCAGAGGTGTAAGTGCAGCAATGTATTTAGCTGACTGATACTAATAGGTCGAGGGCTTGACCAATATATATTTACTTTACTTGTTTGATTACTATGCAATTTTGAGAGTGCAAATTCTCATATTACTTTGGAAAATGGATTACTAGATTTGAGGATTATGAAGTTCTTGGGTTTAAGTGTTGGATTCTTATATTTGATTAAGAATGCATGTACTTGGATTTGAGGGTTGAAAGGTTCATTAGGTTGAGGGTTTATTTTTAAAGGAATACAAATCGCTTTGCGATTTGCATAAGCGAATGTACCAAATCGAAGATTTGGAACACCTGCTTAAATCCAGTGATAATGGCTTAGAGGCAACACCCGTTCCCATTCCGAACACGAAGGTTAAGCTCTAAAGCGCTGATGGTACTGCAGGGGTAGCCCGGTGGGAGAGTAAGTCGTCGCTGGTAAATGTTCTGCGATAGCTCAACGGTGGAGCACTCGGCTGTTAACCGATAGGTTGAAGGTTCAAATCCTTTTCGCAGAGCCATTATTTTGAATATTGTTTACGTCAGTTATTTATAACTGGCGTTTTTTACTATGGATAAAAATTTTAAAATTGCTCACAATAAAAAATATCATAATTTCAGCTAATTGAGTTTCACTTTATTAGCAAGGGGAGAAAGTAGCATGTCAAATTATAGATTAGATGTTAAAGGAGCAATTACATTAGGTGACTATAGTAGTATTTATGATTATATGGAGATGATAAATAACAACGATAGTTTAATAATTACTATCACAGAAGAGAATAAAAAAGAGTTAGAAATAGTAAAAAGCATGTTGAAGAATAAAAATTTTTTTATAGATGGAAATATAGAAGATATTCATAGAAAATATTTTATAAAGGCACGTAAAAATAATTAGATAAATAACATTATCCTAAAATATAGTATAATATAAGAATATAAACTATAATGATAACTGACATATGATATAATGTTATATTATATGGTAAATTAACACTAATTTATTACTTGTAAACTTAAGATCTTAGCTTAACAAGCAATAAATTCCAGTAATCTTTTTTCTAGCAGTCATTTTAGTTACTGGAAATTATCATAAAATTGACAGCTAAATTTTATTATACAAGGAGAGTAAATAATGGAAAAAAAATATGTTATAGGAATTGATTTAGGGGGAACAAAAATTAATGGTGCTTTAGCCGATTTAGAGGGAAATGTAATAAGTCAACATATAATTCCAACTAATGCTTCAGAAGGTGAAGAAAAAGTATTAAATAGAATATTTCAAGTTATTGAAAAGGTTTTAACTGATGCAAGTAAAACATCAGAAGATATTAAAGCAATAGGAATAGGCTCTCCTGGTCCATTAGATGCAAAAAAAGGAATAATAATTTCCACCCCAAATTTACCATTTGATAATTTTGAATTAATTAAGCCAATAAAACAAAAATTCAATATACCTACATATTTAGATAATGATGCAAATGTTGCAGCTATTGGAGAGCACATATTTGGTGCTGGAAAAGGAACAGATAATATGGTGTTTATAACAGTTAGTACAGGCGTTGGTGGAGGAGCAATAATAAACGGAAAAATATACAGAGGGAATACATGTAATGCTTTAGAAATTGGACATACTACCATTGAAAAAGATGGGCCAAGATGTAATTGTGGAAATTATGGATGTGTAGAGGCTTTAGCATCAGGTACTGCAATCGGAAAAAGGGCTAATGAAGCAGTTGAAAGAGGCGAAGAAACATCATTAAAAAATTATAAAGAACTAACTTCTTATGAAGTATTTAAAGAAGCAAAACAAGGGGATAAAGTTGCTTCTGGAATATTAGATAGTTGCCTTAATTATTTAGGAATATGTGTTGCTAATATTATTGCAACCTTTGATCCAGAGATGGTTATTATAGGTGGAGGAGTAAGTCATGGAGGAAATATAGTTTTTGATAAGGTTAGAGAAGTTGTAAAGGAAAGGTGCTTAGAATCTATGGCTAATGCATGCTCAATAGTACCGGCTGGACTTGGAGCTGATTCTGGTGTTATAGGAGCAGTGGCTTTAGCTATAAGTGAATCAGATGACTAAATAGTTATAAGATAAGATTTTTTATGGTTGCTAATAATATTCATGGATGTAAGCGTATTTGTATAAACAAGTGCGCTTACGTCCATTTTTTATTGATTTTTATGATAAAGGTTAAAAATGTTTATCGGCTGATAAAAATGTATTGCAAAAATAAAAAAAAGTATTATAATAATATTAAAGTCAAAGAAAGTCAAAGTTTATTAAGAAGGGAAACATTAATGATTAGGATATCCGATATTATAGAAGAATTCATTAAGGAAATGATAGCCGAAAATGAAAAAGACGTAACAGAAATTCAAAGAAATGAATTGGCTAATCATTTTAGTTGTGCACCATCACAAATTAATTATGTATTAACCACTAGGTTTACCACAGAAAAGGGCTACTATATTGAAAGTAGAAGAGGCGGTGGTGGATGCATTAAAATCTCCAAGGTGGAATATGTTGAAAATCAGCCACTTGCAGATGTAATTTTAGATAAAATTGGTGAAAGCATAACTTATGATGGCGGAGCTAAGATTATTGATGCTTTAAGAGAATCAGAGGTTATATCTTGCAGAGAAATGAATATTTTAAAATCGGTTATTAATGACAGAACATTAGGTTTAGTTAATGATTACAGAAACAAAATTAGAGCAGAAATATTAAAGTCATCTATAATGGCTATAATGTTATAAACAGAGTTCTTTGCATCTTTGATGCTTAGAAATCGTTATCGAGAGATGTAGTAGCCGTTACATTTTTATGGATGATAATGGTTGGATAAATTTACAAAGGTCGTTAGTAATTGTATAATAATATTATTATAATATTCCTTATATAGGTTGAGGAGGATTGAGAATTTATGTTGTGTGAGATGTGTAAAAAAAATGAAGCGATTTTTCATGTAACCAAAATAGTAAACGGTAGTAAGCAAGAAATAAGTTTATGTGACCAATGTGCTAAGAATTTTGATGGGTTTAATATTGCTAATGAAATTGGGATAATATCACCTTTTTCATTTCAAAATATCCTAAGCGGGTTAATGGGTTATATAGGTGAAGGACATAAAAACATTGAAGATACTACTACTTCTTGTGAAAATTGTGGAATAACATTAAAAGAATTTAAAGAGAATGGGTTACTTGGATGCGATGAATGTTATGAGAACTTTAGTAAAACTGTTAATACAGTGATAAGTAGGGTCCAAGGTAAAATAGAACATGTAGGAAAGATACCTAAAAAATGTGGAGAAGATATAATTAAAAAGAAAAGAATGGATAATTTAAAGCAGGATTTGCAAAAAGCTATAGCACTTGAAGAATATGAAAGTGCAGCTGAGATAAGAGACAAAATTAGAAAAATTAATAGCGAAGGAGGAAAAGAATAGCATGGAAAACTGGCTAGAATATGAAGGAGAAACTGAAAGTTTAGTTATTAGTAGTAGAGTAAGACTTGCACGAAATATTAAAGATGAACCTTTCCCAAACAGACTTTCAGAAGAAACTGCAAGGAAAATTGTTGGTAATGTAGAAAATGCATTCTTTTCTGGAACTGGTGTTAAAGATGAGTTTAAAAGCGTTCATCTATGGAAAGAGGATAATAATTCTAATCTATCTTTTGTAGAAAAACATCTTGTAAGTAATAAATTAATAGAAAACAATTCAAAGTCAGCGTTTATAGTTAATAATGAGCAAACTGCAAGCATAATGATAAATGAGGAAGATCATATAAGATTACAATGCATTAGTGCAGGGTTTAACTTAGAAGATATCCTAGATTATGCAAATAAAATAGATGATCTAATAGAAGAAAAAATAGATTATGCTTTTGATGAAAAGCTAGGTTATTTGACAGCATGCCCTACTAATATAGGTACAGGACTAAGGGCATCTGTAATGATACATTTGCCAGCGATTACTATGAATAATGGAATAAATGGAATATTAAATGCATTAACTCAAGTTGGAATGACAATACGAGGATTATACGGAGAGGGATCTGGTGCATATAGTAATCTATACCAAATTTCAAATCAGGTTACATTAGGAATTAGTGAAAAGGATATAGTTGCCAATTTAACCGCGGTGGTGAAGCAACTTATAAATCAAGAAAATCTTTCAAGACAACAGGCAACTGGAACTTATAAATATGAATTGCAAGATAAAATATTTAGATCTTTAGGTATATTAAAAACTGCAAGGGTTATTGATTCAAGAGAATGCTTAAAGTTATTGTCCAATGTAAGAATGGGAGTGGAAATGGGAATAATAAATAACATAAGTAAAAAAGTACTTAACTATTTATTAGTAAATACTCAACCAGCAACACTGGCAAAACTTTTTGATGACAAATTAAGTGTAAAAGAACTTAATATAAAAAGAGCAGAGTATATTAGAGAAAAATTAAAATAGGTGGTGAGTTAAATGTTTGTTAATAGATTTAATGAAAGAACAGAAAAAGTATTAATATTTGCTAAAGAAGAAGCTCAGATGTTCCAACATGGATATGTTGGAACTGAACACATACTGCTTGGTATGCTTAAAGAGGATGAAGGAACTTCAAAGAAGATATTAAATGATATGGGAGTTTCACTTGACGGGGTTAGAGGTTTAATTGCAGAATATGAAGGAAAGGGCGATCTTGAGCTATATAGAAACGACATTCCATTAACGCCTAGAACAAAAAGGCTGCTTGAGATAAGTGCATTAGAGGCAACAAATCTAAATCATAATTATATTAGTCCAGAGCATATACTTTTGGGATTAATTAAAGAGGGTGAAGGGGTTGCCGTTACAATATTAAGTAATCTGAATGTTGATTTTGATAAACTCAGAAAAGATGTCTTAGCAAGTATGGCAGCTGGAAAAGAAAACAACGTCATGGATAAGGCTGGAAATAAAGCAGGAGAACCAACTCCAGCACTAGACCAATTTGGAACAGATCTTACAGCAATGGCAGCGGAGGGAAAGCTTGATCCTGTAATAGGAAGGGATAAAGAAACTCAAAGAATTTTGGAAATTCTTTGCAGGAGAACAAAAAATAATCCTTGCCTTATTGGAGATCCAGGAGTAGGTAAAACAGCTATTGCAGAAGGTCTTGCAGAAAGAATTGTATCTGGAAATATTCCTGAAATACTAAAAGATAAAAGAGTTATAACTTTAGACATATCTTCAATGGTAGCAGGCTCTAAGTATAGAGGTGAATTTGAAGAAAGATTAAAAAAAGTTATGGCAGAAATAAAAAAAGATGGCAATGTAATATTATTCATAGATGAAATTCATACTATAATTGGAGCTGGCGGAGCTGAAGGTGCAATTGATGCATCCAATATATTAAAACCATCCCTTGCAAGGGGTGAGATTCAATGTATCGGAGCTACAACTATAGATGAATACAGAAAATATATAGAAAAAGATACAGCGCTTGAAAGAAGGTTTCAACCAGTAACTGTAGGTGAACCATCGTTAGAAGAAGCTGTACTAATATTAAAAGGTTTAAGAGATAAGTATGAAGCACACCATAGGGTGAAAATTACAGATGATGCATTAGAAGCAGCGGTGAATTTATCCGAAAGGTACATTACTGATAGATATTTACCAGATAAGGCAATTGATTTAATTGATGAGGCAGGCGCAAGGGTGAGGATTGAAAATCTCACAGCACCACCAGATTTAAAAAATCAAGAAGAAGAGCTTGAAAAAACCACGAAGGAAAAATCAGATGCTATAAGGCTTCAGGATTTTGAAAAGGCAGCAAGCCTTAGGGATAAAGAAAAAGAACTAAAAAGCAAAATAGAGGATTTTAAAAAGAATTGGAAAAATCAAAATAATATTGATAATCATATTGTAGCTGAGGCTCAAATTGCAGCAGTTGTTTCAAAGTGGACTAATATTCCGGTAGAAAGGCTTACAGAAAAAGAGTCAGAAAAACTATTAAAATTAGAGGAAACGCTTCACAAGAGAGTTATAGGGCAGGATGAGGCTGTGAAATCAGTTGCTAGAGCTGTTAGAAGAGCTAGAGTTGGTTTAAAAGATCCAAAGAGACCTATAGGTTCATTTATATTTCTTGGACCAACTGGGGTAGGAAAAACAGAACTTTCAAAAGCTCTTTCTGAAGCAATGTTTGGTGATGAGAATAGTATTATTAGAATAGATATGTCTGAATATATGGAAAAACATACTGTATCTAGATTAATTGGATCACCGCCAGGATATGTTGGATTTGAAGAAGGTGGGCAGTTAACAGAAAAAGTTAGAAGACATCCATACTCAGTTATATTATTTGATGAGATTGAAAAAGCTCATCCAGAAGTATTCAATATACTGCTTCAAATATTAGAAGATGGAAGACTCACTGATGGAAAAGGAAAAACAGTTAATTTTAGGAATACAATAATAATCCTTACTTCAAATGTAGGAGCATCTACCATCAAAAAACAGAATTCCCTTGGATTTAGTATGGATGATCCTAGCAAAGATACTCAATATGAAAAAATGAAAGAAAATATAATGGATGAGTTAAAACGCTCTTTCAAACCAGAGTTTTTAAATAGAATTGACGATATAATAGTATTTCATCAATTAGTGGAATTAGAACTACAAAAAGTTGTTAAGCTTATGCTTAAATCTGTAAGTGAAAGGCTTAATTATCAAGAAATAAATATTAAATTTTCAGAGGATGCTGAGAAACTTTTAGTTAAAAAAGGATTTGATCCAAGTTATGGGGCAAGACCTCTTAGAAGGACAATAACAAAAATAGTTGAGGATAAGATTTCAGAAGAAATATTAAATGGTGAGATTAATAAAGGCGATGAAGTTTCAGTTACTGTAAAGGATAATGAACTGGCTTTTGCTAAAGTTTAAGGTTCATGAATTTTGGGAATGTAAGTAGATTTACTTACATTCCCATTTTCTTGATTATTTATCTTTAGCAAAAAATTTTAATGTGGTACTAATGGAAAGTTTGTTTTATATTTATATTTTAATATAATTTAACAAATAAATTAAAAAACATTGTATAATAGTTATGAAGCTACAAGGAGGAAAAATTAATGGCCAAAAGTAAAATACATTTTGTTTGTCAAGAATGTGGATTTGAAAGCTTAAAAATGATGGGCAAATGTAGCAATTGTAACGCATGGAATAGTTTTGTTGAAGAAGTAATTGTAAAAAATGATAAAAACATAATTTTCAGTCAAAATAGTGAACCTAAATGTATAGTTAATATAAAATCAGGAGAACATGAAAGATATGACACTGGAATTGGAGAATTAAATCGAGTTTTAGGTGGTGGACTTGTTAGGGGATCTTTAACACTTATTTCAGGGGCTCCGGGAATTGGTAAGTCAACACTATTGCTACAGAGTTCAAATAATATTGCTGAAAAGTATGGTAAAGTTTTATATGTATCGGGTGAAGAGTCTGAAGAACAAATAAAAATGAGAAGTGATAGACTTGATGTAAATTCAAATAATCTTTTTATATTGGCTGAAACTAATATGGAAACAATTTCATTACAAATAGAAAAAATAAAACCAGTCTTTGTAATTATTGATTCTATTCAAACTGTTTTTAACCCTGAAGTAAGTTCTGCACCTGGTAGCGTTTCTCAAGTTAGAGAATGTGCCAATCAAATAATGAGAATTGGTAAAAATAAAGGGATTTCTTTTTTTATAGTGGCTCACGTAACAAAGCAGGGAGAATTAGCTGGACCAAGAGTGTTAGAACATATGGTTGACTGTGTACTCTCCTTTGAAGGAGAGAGGACAGAGGAATTCAGAATACTGCGTACTATAAAAAATCGGTTTGGTACAACAAGTGAAATTGGTGTTTTTGAAATGGCAGAAGAAGGACTTCTTGAGGTAACAAATCCATCAAATGTATTTTTGGAAGAAACTAACTACAAGCAGGAAGGGTCTATTGTAATAGGAGTTATGGAGGGAACAAGACCAATTTTGGTTGAAGTTCAGGCACTTGTAAGTGAAACAAAAGCAATAATGCCAAGGCGTACTGCTATTGGGGTTGATTCAGCAAGGCTGAATTTAATAATTGCAGTGCTGGAAAAAAAACTGAAAATACCATTTTATAATTGCGACGTTTATGTTAATGTAGTAGGAGGTCTAAGTATTGATGGAACTTTTGCAGACTTAGGATTAGCATTAGCATTAATCTCAAGTGTAAAGAATAGGGAGATAAAGCTCGATAAAACAATTGTAGTAGGAGAAATAGGACTCACAGGAGAAGTAAGACCTATCTCATATTGTGATAGAATAGTGAATGAAGCGGATAAAATGGGATTTAAGAATATCATAATTCCTAACAGAAATAGTGAAAAGATTAAACCGAAAAATATGGGTGTACATGGTGTGTATACCTTGAAAGAAGCAATAAATAAAGTATTTTGAATAAGGTGATAGGGTGAATGAATTAAGATTAAAAAAAGATAAAATGCTTATGGACGTTCTTAAAATTTTAGCTCCTGGTACACAGCTTAGAGAGGGACTTGAAAATATTCTAAGAGCAAAAACAGGTGGGCTTATTGTTTTAGGAGACAGTGAACAGATAACGGATTTGATGGATGGAGGATTCAAAATTAACTCAGATTATAGTCCATCTTATGTATATGAATTGGCTAAAATGGATGGAGCTATAGTGGTTAGTTCTGATTTGAAAAAGATAATTAGTGCTAATGTTCAGCTTATTCCAGATTCGTCAATACCAACCTATGAAACTGGAACTAGGCATAGAACAGCTCAAAGGGTTGCAAGACAGACTGGAAATGTGGTTGTAGCTATATCACAAAGAAGAAACGTTATAACTGTTTATAAGGACGATATAAAGTATGTATTAAGAGATAGTAGCATAATACTGGCAAGATCAAACCAGGCACTACAAACTCTTGAAAAATATGGTTCTGTTTTAGACAGGGTTGTTACTAATTTAAATTTATTGGAATTTCAAGATTTGGCAACTCTTTTTGATGTGCTGACTGTAATACAAAGAACTGAAATGGTAATGCGTATTGTAGCTGAAATTCAAAGATATATATATGAATTAGGGAATGAAGGACGACTAATATCGATGCAACTTAACGAACTTGCAAAGAATGTAGAGCAAGATGGAATACTTCTTATAAGGGATTATTGTCAAAGTGGTATAGAATATAACGATGTGTATAAAAATATACAGAATATAAGTTCAGAAGAATTTTTGGATTTGGATACTATATCTAGGCATCTTGGATATGTGGGGGTTCCACTTGTAGATACCTTAATTTCGCCTAGAGGATATAGGATGCTAAACAAAATTCCTAGAATACCAACAAATGTTATTGAAAATTTAGTTAAGCATTTTAAGGAACTAAAGGCAGTTTTAGAAGCTTCACATGAGGAACTTGATAATGTAGAAGGTATTGGAGAAGCACGGGCTAAGGCAATAAAAAATGGATTGAGAAGACTTAGGGAACAGTTTATTTTAAACAGGCAATTTTAAGCTGAAGGGGCCGTCTTATAATTATAGGATTTTTCCTTGATTTGAAAAGTTAAAAGTTAAAAAGATGATTTTATCATTAGGCAAAATTAAATGATTATTTAATTTCACCCTATGATTTATTAAAAAATCTTAACTAACTTTTAACTTTATTGAATTTGCTACTAATTATCATCTCAAATTATATTTGCCAAGGGTATTGATGCTATCATTTTCTTCAACAAGAACATCATATAAACTAATATCCAAGGCGCTACAGAGAGACGTTAAGTAGAATAAATGAGTACCAATTTCACCTTCAATTATAGATCTGCAATTTTCACATATCTTTCCTGATATATGTGTTTGTAGACATTCACCTAGGTTTTCTATACTTAAGTTGGAATCATCCTCTGGAATTTTTTGCTTTTTTGCATTGATTTCAATGCATCCACAGTTTGTTACAGACTTTGCTATAGCTCTATTAATTCTAGCTTCAGATTCTTGTAATTTTGTCATTATGTCAATTATACTTTTATGTCTAATCAAAGAAGCATCAACGTTGTTTTGAAAATTATCAAAAATTATATCTTTCACTAGGCTCATCTCCCCTTTAAAAAATTAATATATCAACAAGTTGATTATAGAGTTTTTATGTTGAGGTTGTCAATGAAGCAAGCATTAAAACTACAGTTATATAATAAATCAATAGTTTTGTTATTAATAGGGGGATTTATTTGGTAGTACATGGCATGTGATATAATTTTATATAAATATGTTACTAATGAATATGAAAATACTTAATATAGTGATATGATGAAAGGTATAACATATAGATAGATTTCATAAAAGTGAACATTTCATAAAAAACGTTTACTTTTATTGAAAATATGTGCTAGTTATTATATATTAAGAATAAAAGGTATTTAATGTATTTAAATACCAATAAGTTGTCAACAATATAAATGGAGGTGAATGGTTTGCTAAAAAAATTATTAAGAGGTTTATTTACAATCATAGGTCTTGCATTAGGATGGATTCTTGGAAGTGAACTTATGAATACAGAGTATATTTCAAAGATTATATCAAAAAACAATACGATTGAAACGGTCTTATTTATGATTTTTTCTATTTTAATAGTTGGATTGATATTTTTTATTGTATCCCCTTGGATTATAAAGGGAATAATCAAAACTATGGATTATTTTGAAACAAACATTCAAAAATTGCCTATATCAGAGATTATTTCTGGAACCATAGGTGCTATTATAGGACTTATTATATCCATATTAATATTTAAATTATTTCCCAATCCGCCACAAGCATGGATAATTATCGAAACCGCTATATCTATTATAGTAGCTGCATTGACTGCAGACCTTGCAATCAAGAAGAGGGATGAAATAACATCTTTATTTGTGAATCTCAAGAAGACAAATTCTGAAAAGGATAAAAAAGGTAAGTTAGTGTCAAAAGGAGCAGCTAAAATACTTGATACATCTGTAATAATAGATGGAAGAATATTCGATATATGTCAAACAGGTTTTGTAGAGGGAACACTTATTATACCAAATTTCGTTTTAGCAGAACTTAGGCATATAGCAGATTCTTCCGATGGACTTAAAAGAAATAGGGGAAGAAGAGGGCTTGATATACTTAATAAAATTCAAAAGGAATTAAATGTTGAAGTTCAAATATATGAAAAAGATTTTCCTGATATTCCTGAAGTGGATAGTAAACTGTTAAAATTGGCACAAGTTTTGAATGGTAAAGTAGTAACAAATGATTATAACCTTAATAAGGTGGCAGAGTTTCAAGGTGTACCTGTACTTAATATAAATGAACTTGCAAATGCAGTAAAACCTGTGGTACTGCCTGGAGAAGAAATGAAAATTACAATCATAAAAGATGGCAAAGAATCTGGGCAAGGAGTTGCATACCTAGATGATGGTACAATGATTGTTGTTGAGGGTGGAAGAAAACATATAGGTGAAACATTAACAGTAACAGTTACATCTGTTCTACAGACAGCAGCAGGAAGAATGATATTTGCAAAACAAAAAGAAGCTTAGGACAAGGAGTAATAAAATGAACAACAATTGTGCAATAGTAGTAGCAGGTGGTAAAGGAACAAGAATGAAAAAAAGTGTGAATAAACTTTTTCTTTGCCTAGATAATAAACCAATATTAGCGCACACTTTGGAAGTATTTCAAAAAAATAAATCTATTTTTAGTATAATACTTGTGGTTGCTAAGGATGAGATAGAGTATTGCGAAAAAGAAATAGTTTTAAAATATTCTATAAGCAAGGTTAAAAAAATTGTTTCAGGAGGAAATTTGCGTCAGCAATCTGTACTTAATGGTTTAAAAGCCATTGGCATTGAGGATGATTGCAATATAGTACTTATTCATGATGGAGCTAGACCTTTTATAGATGATAGAATTATAGAAGATGGAATAAAGTACGCCAACTTATATGGTGCAAGTGCTTGTGGAGTAGAACCAAAAGACACAATAAAGATAAGAGACAACAGCGGGTTTTCAAAGTATACACCTAAGAGAAGTGAATTATTTTGTGTTCAGACCCCACAATGTTTTAAGCTTGATATTATATTAAAAGCTCATGAGAATATTATTAAAAAAGATGTAATTGTGACTGATGATACTAGTGTTGCAGAACTGTATGGTAGCAAAGTGTTTTTGTACCAAGGAAGTTATAGTAATATAAAAATAACTACTCCAGACGATTTGATCCTAGGGGAAAAAATTCTAGATAGTTTGATTATTGATAGTAACAAATGTGTAAATAAACAATAATTCATCATTATGAAGCTCATCCTATTTTCTAAGGATGAGCTATATTTAAGCTTTTAATTTAAACTAAATCTTTACGATTAAACAGCTGAAATGCTATAATCTTATTTATATAGTTGATTTATCAATTTTTGTCACGTTTTCAATTTTGATTATTATGATATTATTATCAATAGAAATAGTATTTTGTTTTTATTTAAATTAGGAGGAAAAATATGAAAATATACAATACAATGACACAAAACAAAGAAGAATTTATACCTATAACACCTGGCGTGGTTAAAATGTACGTTTGTGGGCCTACGGTTTATAACTTCTTTCATATAGGCAATGCAAGGACGTTTATAATATTTGATTCAGTGAGAAGATATTTTGAGTATAGAGGGTACAAAGTAGAATATGTTCAGAACTTTACTGATATTGATGACAGGATGATAACTAAAGCAAATGAAGATGGAATAACAATCAAGGAACTAGGAGACAGGTTTATTTCAGAATACTATAAAGATGCTGATGGCTTAAACATAGAGAGAGCCACTGCAAATCCAAGAGCTACTGAATATATTATTGAAATAGTGAAATTTGTGGAAGATCTTATCAATAAAGGATATGCCTACGAGATTGATGGTGATGTTTATTATAGCACTAAAGAATTTCAGGCATATGGAAAATTGTCTGGGCAGGATTTAGAACAATTAGAGTCTGGAATTAGGATAAATGTAGATGAAAGAAAAAAAGATCCTATGGACTTTGCTATTTGGAAAAAACAAAAGGTAGGAGAACCAGGCTGGGAAAGTCCTTGGGGTATGGGAAGACCAGGGTGGCATATTGAATGTTCGTGCATGGCACTAAATCTTCTTGGAGAAACCATTGATATACATGCGGGTGGAATGGATTTAGTATTTCCTCACCACGAAAATGAAATAGCTCAGAGTGAAGGTAGAACAGGAAAAACATTCGCAAATTATTGGATGCATGCTGCTTATTTAAATGTTAATAATCAGAAAATGTCAAAATCATTAAATAATTTTTTAACAGCAAGAGAAGCACTGGAAAAATTTGATGCTGAAGTTATAAGATTACTTATGCTTAGTGCACATTATAGGACTCAATTAAATTATAGTATGGATTTACTTGAATCAGCTAAATCAGGACTTGAAAGATTATATAATTCCATTGAAAATTTGCAAAGTTTGCTTGAGCTATCTAAAATAGATAATTTAAAAGATGACGAGAATCAGTATATGGATAATTTAAATTCATATAAAGAAAAATATATTAAAAAAATGGATGATGATTTTAATACAGCAGATGCTATATCTGTTATTTTCGATTTAATCAAAGATGTTAACATAAATCTAAATATACATTCATCAAAAGAAATACTGAAATATTCACTTGATTTAATTAGGGAACTTGGTGGGCCATTAGGAATACTACAAAAATCAACCAAGGTAAATTTGGAAGATGAAATAGAAAAACTTATAGAAAAAAGAGAGAAAGCAAGAAAAGAAAAGAATTTTCAGCTATCTGATAAAATTAGAGATGATTTAAAAGCAGAGGGAATCACACTTTTAGATACACCTCAAGGAGTAAGATGGAAAAAAGCATAATTGAGGAGTCGTTATATGGAATTTGATTTATTAAAAGGTAGTTTTACAAAACAAGATGCACGAAATCTAAATCCACTTGTGCTAGCATTTGTTGGAGATGGAATTTACGAAATATTCGTTAGAGCATTTATAGTTAGTAAAAATAGAGAAATGAATGTTCATAAGCTACATATAAAAGCTATTTCATATGTAAAGGCCCACGATCAAAGTGGGTTTATGATGGCAATTATGGATGAATTAACAGAGGAAGAAACAAATATTTACAAAAGAGGACGAAATGCAAAATCTGGAACAGTGCCTAAAAATGCCAAAGTAAGTGAGTATAGGACGGCAACAGGGTTTGAAGCCTTATTTGGATATCTATACCTTACAGAACAAAAAGATAGAATAAATTATTTTCTTGAAATGATTGTAAAGATAAAAACTGGAGCATAGCAAACAAAAATCAAAATGATTGGACATTAACTACCGGAAGGAGTAAATATGAAAGAAACCTGGCAAAAAGAAAAATATAAAAAAAACCAAAAACCAAAGCATGATATTACGTTAAACGAGGATGAAAAAGCACAAAATGACAACAAACAAAACAGTGTAGAAATACCAGAAAGCGATTCGGATAGAGAAGATATAATTGAAGGTAGAAATGCCGTAATTGAAGCTTTAAAATCTGATAGAACCATTGAGCAGATACTTATATCAAGTGGAGAGGGACATGGTTCTATAAACGTAATATATGCATTAGCAAAAGAAAAAAAGATTGTTATAAAAGAAGTAGATAGAAGAAAGCTAGACAATTTATCTGTAACAGGGTCACACCAAGGAGTAATAGCTTATGTTACTCCATATAAATATTGCGAAATTGAAGATATACTAAATTATGCAAAAGAAAAAGGTGAGGATCCTTTTATAATTATATTGGATGAAATAGAAGATCCACATAACTTTGGATCTATAGTAAGGACAGCAGAAGTATGTGGCGCACATGGAATAATAATACCTAAACGCAGAAATGTAGGAGTGACGCCAACTGTTTACAAGACCTCAGCAGGCGCTGTAGAGTACATGAAAATCTCAAAGGTCACAAACATCAACTCAGCCATTGATACCCTGAAGAAAAAGGGTATATGGGCATATGGTGCACATATGGATGGCAAAAGCTACTGTTTTCAAAACAATTTCACAGGTCCAGTTGCATTAGTAATTGGAAGCGAAGGAAAAGGAATCTCAAAACTCACAAAAGAAAAGTGTGATGTTTTAGTTAAAATACCTATGAAGGGTAATATTACATCCCTAAATGCATCAGTTGCTGCTGGTATCATAATGTATGAAATTTTAAAACAGAAAATTCAAAGAGGATAAAAGTGAAAACTATATTTATTGATGGATATAATGTAATTAACAGTTGGCAGCAATTAAGGGAAAGTAATACTGGAAGCTTAGAAAACTCTAGATTAAAACTAATTGATATATTACTTAATTATGGAACTTATAATGAGTATAAAATATTTTTAGTATTTGATGGTCATCTTCAGCCTAAAAGTCTAGAGAAGAGAGAAAAATTGAGCAAAATCCTAATTGTTGTGTTTACTAAAGAGGGTGAAACAGCAGATAGTTTTATCGAAAGATATGTGAATAAAATAGGTAGGAAATCAGAAGTACTGGTTGTAACATCAGATTCGCTAGAACAACAACTTATTTTTCAAAGAGGAGCAGTAAGAATGTCTTCAATTGAATTTTATCATGAGGTGAAAAAAGTTGAAGATAACATACGAAATCAAAGCGAAAGTAAAGATTCTGAAAAAAGGTATAGGCTAGATGAGAGAATTGATAAGAAAACTGCAGAAAAATTAGAACAAATGAGGCGAAATAAATAATAAGCTTGACTTGTAAATTATTACTAATGTATAATTTAATTGATGTTTTTGTTTATTGGGGGTGTGAGTTTGACAATGAGAATTAGTGAAGCGTTACAACATTCAAAGTACTCTGAGTTGCTAGATGAAGAAATTATAGTTTGTACAAGAGATGGGGACAAGCAGGCTCAAGAATATCTTATTAGTAAATATGAAAACTTTGTAAAGATTAAAGCTAGATCATATTTTTTAATTGGTGCGGATAAAGAAGATATATATCAAGAGGGAATGATTGGGCTTTACAAGGCAGTGAGGGACTTTAAACCACATAAACTCGCTTCATTTAAGGCATTTGCAGAACTTTGTATAACACGTCAGATTATAACTGCAATTAAAACTGCTACAAGACAAAAACATATACCACTAAACACGTACATTTCTTTAAATAAACCAATATATGATGAAGAATCGGATAGAACTCTTCTTGATGTATTGTATAGTGTTAGAGTTGCTGATCCAGAAGAACTAGTTATAAGCAGAGAAGAAGTTAATAATATAGAAAGTGAAATTGGAGAGGTTCTTTCAGATCTAGAAATGGAAGTTTTGAATTCATATTTAGAAGGAAAATCTTATCAAGAAATAGCCTGTGATTTAGATAGACGTGCAAAATCTATAGATAATGCGCTTCAAAGGGTTAAAAGAAAACTTGAGAAATGTCTAGAAAAAAGAATGGGGTAATATTGACAAAAAAGTTTTCTAGTGTTATAATATATAACTGATGCGTAATTGTAGTAAAATGGGCGGGAGTAGCTCAGTGGTAGAGCACTAGCTTCCCAAGCTAGGGGTCGCGGGTTCAATACCCGTTTCCCGCTCCAAAAAATAAATTGCCCATGTAGCTCAGTAGGTAGAGCGTCACCTTGGTAAGGTGGAGGTCACCAGTTCGAATCTGGCCGTGGGCTCCAAAATTTGGAAAATACAATACACGTGGAGCAGTTTACCTAATTTGTTTGAAATTAATGGATTGATTAAGGAGGAAAAGTAAAATGGGAAAAGCTAAATTCCAAAGAAACAAGCCACATGTAAACATCGGAACAATAGGACACGTAGATCACGGTAAGACAACATTAACAGCAGCAATAACAACTGTTTTAGCACAAAAGGGCGGAGCAGTAGCAACAAACTATGCAGAAATAGATAAAGCACCAGAAGAGAAAGAAAGAGGAATAACAATCAACACAGCACACGTTGAATATGAAACAGATAATAGACATTATGCACACGTAGACTGTCCAGGACATGCTGATTATGTAAAGAACATGATAACAGGAGCAGCACAAATGGATGGAGCAATACTCGTAGTAAGTGCAGCAGATGGTCCAATGCCACAGACAAGAGAGCATATCTTGCTTGCAAGTAGAGTTGGAGTACAACATATAGTAGTATTCTTAAACAAAGCAGACATGGTAGATGACGAAGAATTAATAGAATTAGTTGAAATGGAAGTAAGAGAATTACTAAGCGAATATGGATTCCCAGGAGATGATACACCAATCATCGTAGGAAGTGCATTAAAAGCATTAGAAAATCCAACAGATCCAGTAGCAACTAAACCAATATTCGACTTAATGGATGCAGTAGATAGCTTTATACCAACACCAGTAAGAGCAACAGACAAACCATTCTTGATGCCAGTAGAAGATGTATTTACTATCACAGGAAGAGGAACAGTTGCAACAGGAAGAGTAGATAGTGGAGTTCTACATGTAGGAGACGAAGTAGAAATCGTAGGATTAAAAGAAGAAACAGGAAAGACAACAGTAACAGGAGTAGAAATGTTCAGAAAACTTCTTGACGAAGCAATGGCAGGAGATAATATAGGAGCATTACTAAGAGGAATACAAAGAGATGACATCGAAAGAGGTCAAGTACTTGCAAAACCGGGTTCAATAACACCACATACAAGTTTTGTAGGTCAAGTGTATGTATTGAAGAAAGAAGAAGGCGGAAGACATACACCATTCTTTGACGGATATAGACCACAATTTTATTTCAGAACAACAGATGTAACAGGATCAATCAAATTACCAGAAGGAATGGAAATGGTAATGCCAGGAGATCACATAGATATGAAAGTTGAGTTAATCAACCCAGTAGCTATGACAGAAAACTTAAGATTCGCTATCAGAGAAGGCGGAAGAACAGTTGGATCAGGTGTTGTTACTTCTATAACTAAATAATTTGA
>Ga0255362_1000151_pt1 | contig 17953 bp, 15 predicted proteins | sample GFST75r2metaG_FD_186000 | JGI IMG/M metagenome (GOLD analysis project Ga0255362, IMG submission 186000)
ATCTATAAATATATTGCATTCAAGAGGAAAAAACACTATAATATAAGTAATAATTATTATTAATTAATAATTATATTACAGAATACATAAGCTACATTTAATTAATAAGGAGTGATACTATGAAAGCCATAGAAGTAAAAAAAGATTTATATTGGGTAGGTGCTCTTGACCCAGGCCTTAGAATATTCGATATTATAATGTACACACCTTTTGGTACAACTTACAACTCATATGTAATAAAAGGATCAAAAAAGACCGCTGTATTCGAAACCGTTAAAGAAAGATTTTTTGATGAATATTTGGAAAGATTAGAATCCTTAGATATAGACGTAACAAAAATTGATTACATTGTAGTTAACCATACAGAACCAGACCATGCAGGATCTGTAGCCAAACTTCTTGATGTATCAAAAAATGCAAAAGTAGTAGGATCTGCAGTTGCAATAAGATTTCTTAAAGCTATTGCTAACAGAGAGTTTGAGTATATTGAAGTTAAAGACAAAGACTCCATTGACCTTGGAGGCAAAACATTAGAATTTATAGCCGCTCCATTTCTCCATTGGCCTGATTCAATGTACACTTACATTCCAGAGGATAAAACATTAATCACTTGTGATTCTTTTGGATGTCATTACTCTACGGAATCCATGTTTGATGATAAAATAGAAAATTATAATGACTACTCTTCGGCTTTAAAATATTATTTTGATGGAATTATGGGTCCCTTCAAACCCTTTGTACTTAGAGCTTATGATAAAATAAAAGATTTGGAAATTGACTTAGTCTGCCCAGGACACGGACCAATTCTTAGAGATGATCCTTGGAAAGTCATAAATCAATATAAAGAATGGAGTACTCCAATTAAAAATGATGATAAAAATGTAGTTATTTGTTATGTATCTGCCTATGGATACACAAAATCTTTGGCTGAAAAGATAAGTGAAGGCATTAAAAACACTGGTGATTACACTGTGGAACTACTAGATGTTATTTATAACAAACAAGAGGATGTTATGGCTAAGATAGATTCATCTGTAGGTGTACTATTTGGTTCACCAACAATAAATAGTGATGCACTAAAGCCAATACTAGACCTCCTAAATATAATGAACCCAATAGTTCATAATGCAAAACCTTCTGGTGCATTTGGTTCTTATGGTTGGAGTGGTGAAGCCGTTCCAAATATAGAAAGGCGTCTAGCAGAGCTTAGACTTGATGTTATGACTCCGGGTCTAAAGGTAAACTTTAAACCATCTGAAGAAGAATTTGTTTCTGCCTATAAATTCGGTGAAAATTTTGGTAAAAAAATAGCTGAGCATTTAAGTAATGTGGTTAAACCAAAAAGGAAAAGCGGAACAAAAAAATGGAAATGCCTTGTATGTGGAGTAGTATTTGAAGGTTCTAAACCTCCAGAGACTTGCCCTGTATGTGGTGCTGGAAAAGAACAATTTATAGAAATAACAGAAGAAGAAATAACCTTTGCCTCAGAAAAAGAAGAAAACTTTGTAATAATCGGAAATGGTGCTGCTGGTTTTTATGCTGCTGATGCTATAAGAAAAAGAAATAAAGTAGCTAAGATAACTATTCTTTCCTCTGAAAAATATCGAACCTACTTTAGACCAGAACTTTCTGACTATATAAGTACAAATCTTCCTGATAAAACACTTTATGTAGCCGATGAAAAATGGTACACCGATAACAATATAAATGTTATCTTAGGCGTAACTGTTAAGAAAATAGAATCCAAAACCAAAGAATTGATTCTTGAAGATAAATCAATAATAGGTTATGACAAACTAATAATTGCAACTGGAAGTAGAAATTATCTTCCTCCAATTAAAGGTGTGCATTTAGATGGCGTTTATACTTTAAAATCTATGGAAGATGCAGAAAACATAAAGAAAAAAATCCCTGAAATTAAAAATGCAGTAGTTATTGGCGGTGGTCTTTTAGGCCTCGAAGCTGCCTGGGAAATGAAAAAAGCTGGAGTTAATGTTACTGTAATTGAATTTCTGCCAAGACTTTTACCAAGACAACTAGATGAAGTTGGTGGAAAAACTTTTGCTTCTTTAGCTGAAAAATCAGGTATAAATATAATCCTTGGAGATTCTGCAGATAAAATTATTGGAACTACCAAAGTAGAAGGTGTAGCCCTTAAAATTGGAAAGCCAATACCAGCTGACTTAGTTTTATTCTCTGTAGGAATTCGCTCAAACAAAGAGCTTGCTGAAGCTTCTGGAATAGAAGTTCATAATGGAATACTTGTAAATAACAAAATGCAGACAAGTGAAAAAGATATTTTTGCTGCTGGTGATGCCGCTGAATATGATCATATTGTGTTTGGAAACTGGACTGCTGCTGTTGAAATGTCAAAAATTGCAGGTGCTAGTGCTGCTGGTGATGATGTTCATTTTGAAGGCTTCGTATCCTCTGTTATGTTTAATGCATTAAATACTTCCGTGCTATCCCTTGGTGAAATTTCACCTGAAGGCGGGAAAAAACTTGAGATAGCCGATGAAAGCACAAAAACCTTAAAAACCCTATTCTTTAAAAATGATATTTTAAAGGGTGGCTATCTTATAGGTGATGCATCAAGTGGTGGGAAACTTATACTTGCTATGCAGGAAGGTAAGACTTTGAATGAGTCACTTGCAGAGGGAATTATAATATAGCTCCCGGGGCGATAAATAAAAACAAAATTAATAAATATAAATTAGTATAGGGCTTGTTCCTATACTAATTTCTTTTTCATCAATTACTAATTGATTGATTTTTCATAGCATTTGCCAAATAAGTACTATTTGCCATATCAAAGGTACTACTTTGCTTTAAAAGTGCTATTATGGTTTTATTTTGGGCAATAACATTTTTTTGCTCAACGGCCATTTGATTTATCCATATCATATCAGAGTCCGCAATTTTACTGTAATCATTTAAAAAATACCATTCACCTGATTTTTTTACAAGGGTTACGACTTCTACATCCGGTCTCGGATAACCTATACCATTAAAAAAAGTATTATAGGTACAAACCATGGTTATATAATCTCCATGTCTTTTTTCATTATATACATTAATAAGTTCCAATTTTTTCACTTTGAAAGATGACAATTGTTTTTTTACAGCTACACTTTGTGACATTTTAGAATTCAAAAAAAATCCACTTAAAAATGTAGAATCTTTTGATACCTCGCTATTATAATATTCTTTAACTGTTGCCTCTGGATTTTGCCTAGTATATATTGAAGCTGCCTTTTTTTCAGCGGCTAAATTTGTCTTGATATTAGAACTTTCACTACATCCGGTAAAAATCAATGTGGTTACTGCTACTGTAAAAATTACTTTTAAAATTATTTTTTTCACTTTTGAGCACTTCCATTCTAAATATATAATTCTGCTAACAAGTGAATTTTACATCAAAAATATATGTATGTAAATGGATATTTTATTACAAATATATTAAATTATCAAACTTTGGATATACCTAGTGATTTTAGGTTCATATCACTTAATATAAATGGTGCATTATAAAAAATAGCTTGTTTCACCTAAAATATCACTGCTATTTTAGCAAGTTTTCTGATAACAACAAATATTTTTCACATAAAGCAGTTTTATCTTGTTTTAAATAAATCAAAGCTAATTTATTATAAATTATATTTAGATCTTTTTTGTTTTCATGTTCTATCAATAAATCTGCCATCTCAATATACACATTTACTAATTTATCAATATTTTTTAGATTACCATATATATCCGCTAAAATATAATTACCTTTTATTAAATATTCTATATCATTATATTGTTTAGCATATTTTAAACCTAATTCTACACTTTTAATTGCATCTACAAATATATTCTGCTTTAACAATACAATTGATTTTTCAATAAGGGTATGACTTAATAGTGATTTATCTATTTTGCTTATGATCTCTTCTGCCATCTCAAAATATTTTATACTCTCCGAAAAATCATTTTTGTAACAATAGTTCAAGCCAAGATTGTTATACACATAACTAATAAAAACATTGTCCTTATCCAAACTTTTTTCAAGTAATGTCTTATAAATATCTATTGCCTTATCGTAATCTCCTTTAGATTCATAACAGTTTGCCTGAATGTTATAAGCATGATTGTAGTAATAATCATCCACATTAGCAACAATCAAGTATTTTTCAATAGTTTCTAAAGCTAAATCTATTCTATTCAAATATCTATAGCAATTCGCCAAACCGTATAAACACAATTTCTGAGTTTTTACATCATCATATACAAAAGAGTAATATTGGCTAAGGTTGTAATACACAATCGCAGTATCATACTTAAAATCTTTGGTTTTACATAAACCCATTTTTAGATAAATTGCTGCTAATTTTTCATTTCTCTGCATACTTTTATATATTTTTATAGCTTGGTCATAACCTGCACAAGCCTCTTCAAAATTTCTTTTTTTAGAAAAAATTTGCCCGATTTTTATATATGTCTCAGCTTTAACCCTTAACAGATCAAATTCTTCTGCTAACTTAAAAACCTCTCTAATTGAAGCTTCGGTTATATCATCATTTTTAAGTTTATTTAAGCAGTATAATTCCGCATCCTCATTAGGTGTGCGCATTAAATAGTCTTCATCAATGTTTAAAATTGTATTAAGCTCATCAGCTTTTTTGTTAAATTTTTCAGATAGTTTTGAAGCCATATCATAGGTTATATCGCGCCTATCAGCTTCTATCATGCTTATAAGACCTTTGGTGATCTTTTCACTTTGCAAATCTTCTTGAGTCAAGCTAAGCTGGTTTCTTAGTGTTCTAATTTTCTCACCAGACGATAAAAATTTCATCACATCACCTTAATTCATTATATTTTATGTCATCAGTATACAATAAATTGCAAATACTAGCAACTTATTTTTACAAATTATTCAATAGAACCTAAAATATATAGAATCTTTAGGAACAATAATTATGACCCGAGTACTGAATTTAGTTCTCCACCAAGTATTATTACAAAAGAACTTATTAATAGCCAAAGCATTAGTATTATTACTGCTCCAAGTCCTCCATATATTTTTGAATAATTAGAAAAATTATTTATGTAAAAGGAAAAAGCTAAAGAAGATACTATCCAACCAAAAGACGAGAGAATAGCTCCTGGAAGAACCGATTTTAAACTGTGTTTTTTGCAGGGAGCATAAATATAAAGAAATGAAAAAACTACTGTAGTAATCAGAACCATAAAAATATATCTCACCACATACCATAATATTTTAAATTTAGTTCCGATGCCAAGCCAAGTTAATAGAATATGTCCACTAGCTTCTCCAAATACAAGAAAAATCACTACTATAACTATAATTATTGCCAGGGCAATAGTTAAAATTACAGCTGTAATTTGAGAAACTATAAAATTTCTACGTTCCTTTTCATTATAAGCCTTATTTAAACCCTTTATAACAGCATTTAAACCATTGGAAGCTGACCACATGGTGAATAGAATACTAAAAGATAAAATGCCGCTATTTCTACTAAATTTAACCTCTGAGATGGTTCTGCTTAAAAGTGCATATACTTCTATGGGTACAAAACTCCTAAGATTGTTCATAATATCACTAACTTTAATATTACTATAACCAACTAAGGTAATTATAAATATTAAAAATGGAAAAAATGCCAATAGAAGACTATATGCAAGCTGAGAGGAAATAGCTAAAATATCATCTTCAACAGATTTTTTTATAAGTCTATAAATAATACTTTTTATTTTTATTAAGGAAACCCCCATATTGTTCACCCTTTTATCTTTTAGATTAAGGCACCTAAAAAAATAGCTAGCAAATATGCTAGTCTGTCTTCTTTTAGTTATTTTGCTTAAAGATATATTAATTATACTTATGATTTAGTAGAAGATATTTGCAATTTGTTTTTTTATTTAAATAGCTTAAAGATTTTGACCTTCACTTGATGAATATTATATGTATTTAAGAATTAGGTTTCTAATCCTTAACTCTTAAGCCTAGTCCATTACCTTTTTTATATTCAATAATTTTATTTGCAAACTCTCTAGGATTGTCTTTATAACTATAAAAATTAATCAAGTCATCCTTGGCTAAAGTCCACCATTCACTTCTATCTAATATAATTCTTGTCTCTTCATCAAATCTATGTCTAATGATTTTTGATGGACTTCCAGCTACCATTGAATATGCTTCAACATTCTTTGTCACTATACTCCCCGCTCCAATAACAGCTCCATTTCCTATTTTAATACACCTAGAGGTTATCATTACATTTGCCCCTATCCATACATCGTTTCCAATTTCCAGGTGGGACCGTTTAATATCCTTAACTCCATAGCAAAGCATCTTGTTATAAAATACCGCACTCATTACCGCTTCATTTAACGGATGATTTGCATTAAATCTTTTTACGCCAGTAGCTATTGAAGTGTAGTTTCCTATTTTGCAATTTCCATTGAGACCTCCATCGAAACACCCATAAGTCATATATCCTACTTCTATATTAAAATACTGCTTAAATATATTTCTAAGTGTCCTAGATGTAAATTCTTTTCCATTTGCTTTTAGTCTTTTTATTATTATTTTTTTTACTATATTTGGAGACATACCATACACTTCTACCAAATTCATTTTATCCTCTCCTATTTATTCAAAAAATCTTCTTAGAAATGCTAATTTCCCTATATTCCTTTACCTTTTTAGAAATTTAGCCTTTATATTAGTACAATATAACACTATTGTTTTTCCGTATATAAGAGTGGAAATCATCAAATCCAATACTATATATACAAAAAAGCCCATAATACTTCCAAATAATCTTGTGGAAAAAAAGTACAGTGTTAAAAACAAAACCAAAAATATAATATCCTTTCTTTCAATTGATAACTCTATAAAATCTTTACATGAATAAAATAGCCAAATATAATATGTAATTAATGTCGCAAATGCTACACCCTGGAAACCCCTATAAACTTTTATAGCTATACTATTTAATATAATCACTATAATAAGCATTAAAATAATACTTTGAATATATTTTTTCGTCTGTCTAGTTGTCTTATAAAGGTTAACGTATAAGCATGTAATTACAGCTAATGCTGGAAAAATAGCGAAATAAATAGATATAATATCTAAACTTTTTAAATATTTGTGTAAAAAATTCACAACTATAAACGAGCATGCAAAATATGCACAACCTGATAATGACCCAAACATAAAAAGCATTTCTTTCATTTCATTACACATACTCTTAACCGTATTTGAATTAGCAAGTTTTGGATACAAGGGCTGTGCAATAGCAGATATAAATAAATTCATTATTGTTAACATGGATATTCCAAATGAGTACATTGCAAAATCAAAATTATTATAAAATATCTTTACAAACTGCTTATCAATTGAGTTTAAAACAACACAAGCAAAATTACCAATGCAAATTAAAAATCCTACTTTTAATGTATCTATATTCTTTGTACTAAATATAGGCATGCTCTTTATATTTTTTGTAAAAGAACTATATTCACTTAACAAAATCAAGGTTATAAATGCATATATACCAATATTCACTATTATCCTTACCGAACCTAGTAGCTGTCCAGTAAGAAAATAAATTCCTAGTGATAATATACATATTAAAGTTGGTAAAACTGCATTTAATAAAGAATAATCTTTAAAACGGTTCCAGGATTGATAAAGAGCCTGATATGAACCCACGATACAATATGGAAAGATGCTTAATGTTATAAATAGGATCATCCTTCTGCCCGTTATTATATACGTCAAAATTCCAATACCAGTAAAAAGCATCAAAATAGTTACTAACAATCTAATTTCACTTTTATATTGATTTTTATTGATTGATTTATAATCGCAACCTCCATAAACAATAAACATACCCGTAGGCAGACCTAAACTTAGAATTCCAACATAAGATAAATACAGACTATATGTCTGAAATATGCCATATTCATTAATTGACATTATTTTCGGAAAAACAAATCCATTTATCAATCCTAAAATAGCCACCCAAAAATTTGAAAATAGAACCTTTATTATATTTCCTAACATCATTACTCCTTCATTGCTCACATAAAACACAAGTTATTATCTTAATTATAATTATATTCTACCATTTAAAATTCTTTTAATAGTCCCAAGAAATACTTTAAGATGTACCTTTTTCGATGTTTTCCAGCATAGTATGTATAAATTTTTATATGAAACGTTTTGTGTAGGCTTCCCCATGACTTTAAACGCGGTTATTTTATCAATAGCAGTAGCCTTGCGCTGATATTGATACGGTTGCATTTTCTCTATATCATTAACATCAAGTTGGTTTAATGTTATTGCCATATCTCCATAAGCTTCTTTTATCAATTTTTCTCCTTCTAAAGTTCTAGTAAGTATGATATTCCTACCATCCGCTTCAGCAAAATCTGGATATCGTGACGAATTCAAATACCAACCATCACCACAGGCTATGTCAGCGAATTCCCCGATTGGATCTACACATAATCTACAATATTTTTGAACATTTCTGCCTAAAATTTGACCCCATGATTCTTCATAAGGCATACTTCTTCTTTCCTCTTTGGTTATCGCAGTTGTTTTTCCTGGCCATCCATTTCCCCTGTACCAAAATTCCTTTAAATTTGATTTTTTTATCATAAATTTATCTAGTATAGTATCTGTTGCCAGATAACTAGGTGTACCTCCACAAAAGAAAGATATTTTATATTTAATTTGCTTAGCAATCTTCTGATTTAATAACAAATAATTATTTAAGGCCCGTATATCACAAGGTTTTCCAATGAAACAGTATGTCTTATTTTCTTGCAATTGCTCTAATAAATTGTCTAGTGGTGCAGCTGGTGCATACCGTGAGCCTGTATTATTTATAACTTCTTTGCTAGTATAACTAATTTGGGACAAGTTATGTATTGGATCTGTGTTGGATGTACCAATGTGTATAATCCCATCCACCAATTTTTTTTCAATGAGATATATGCATAATTGAGTTATTACTCCACCTGAAGATGCTTTAAAACGTACTTCTTCATCATTGGAATAACCCAGATATGAGCTAATGTACTTACCCCATACAGTATTTGATGTCATTTCCTCAGTTGAATTTAAAAGTGGACATACCTTTTCAAGTAGTTCAAAATCTTTTGTATTAAAAGTAGGCCTTATAAATCCCTCTTTATTTACGCTTAGCTCTATTTCGCCTTTAGGATATACTGCTTTGCAAAGCCCACATCCTATACATTTGTCATCACTTTGTATGTTTTTTTCAATTTTTTTCATTTCTTACCTTCCAATTTCAGTTAGAATTTTTAAAAGTTTGGATTTATATCCCTTTATCAATTTATTAGCCTTTTCCTGGGACCCATTACCTACACTCTTTAATTTTTCTGCATTATTAATATAATTTATTGTTTCATTATATGCTTCATCATCATCCATATTGCAGGCATCAATTACATAATTGTAGCCAAGATTTCTGAATAATCCAATGAATTTTCTACTATATGCTACTGGAATAGTTACAACTCCAGATGAAAATGAAGCAATAGTTGCATGCATACGGGATCCCATGAAAATATTCATTCTGCTAATATAATTTTTAGCCTCAATAGGTGTTCTGAAACTTGGAGCAACTACACATTCAGGATATAATCTAGAAATCTCTTCACAAGCTGAAACATCATTTTCACAATTACTGTACTCCTGACATATTACATGTGGTATAAGATGTACATGATACTTATTAGATTCAATCAAATATCTCACCAATTTGCTACAATATTCTCTATAATTAATTGTCAGACCTAATTGATTTTTACCCGTATAACCTCCATTCCATAGGAGTCCAGATAAATTTAATCCTATGTCTATTTTGTCCCCATGAAAAACATCTTTTTTTTCGTATGGTAAATCAAATGCAACATCAGTTACTATATGAACATTATTTCTGCAATAGGATTGAAGATATTTAGCTGATATCTCATCTCGTGAGAATACAAATATTGAGTTTTCAATTATTTTTTTGCTAATATGCTTACATATTTTAGTTTTGAAAGGCCCATAAGTTTGTGGTGACATAATCAAGGGTATTTTCGCTAAAAATACATATTTATTCTCTAAAGAATTTAAAATAAACCTTTTTACTCCATATATATCTGAAAAACTATCACCACCAGTTAGATTTAAAACAACATCACATTTTTTTAATATTTTAATGACATTTAACGTCTTAGAAATACTTTTGTACCCCATCTGAATAGATATAATTTTAGAATTATGTATTTTAAGAACGTTTTTTAATAAATCGATATCTTTAATATTTTGATCAAACCCAAACAGATAATAATCAAACTGTTCATTCATTTTATCTGCCACGCTTTGCAATATTACAATTTGTGAATATGCTAGTGCCATAACTCCTTTATTTTCACTTGATATATTCACTCCAAATAAACCTATTCTCATAATATAATATCCTTTCTTACTAATACTGATTTTTAAGTGGCAATTGAAATGCTTTCTTAAAACCTTGTGCCATATTTTCGTAAGTAAATCGTCTAATAATCTCATTTGATTTTTTCTTAAATGAATCTAACTTTTCATCGTCTAATGTCAATTCTAACAAAGCGTTATACAGGCTATTAACACTTCCAGGCTCAACAATATATCCATTGCCATTTTCTTGTATCAAATCGTATGCCGAGCCAGTTAAAGTTGTTGCGATAACAGCATTTCCAAATTGCATAGCCTCATTAACCGAAAGTCCCCAGGGTTCGCTACCAACATCCGGTAGTACAAATATATCTCCTATAGAATAATAAGCCATTCTTTGATTAGGTTGAATAAACCCCTTAAAAACAATATTTTTAATACCTAGTTTCTCTGATAATTTTTTACAATAATCTAAGTAATCCCCATCACCACAAAACATAAGAAGTACATCCTTGTTCTTTTTCTCTAATTTTGAAAAGGCTTTTATTAGAATATCTGGCCCCTTCCATTTTTGAACTCTTCCAAAATATAATATTATTTTCATATTAGTTGGTATATTTTCATTTATATTTTCTTGTGTTGTTAATTCAATTTCACTTGAATCAAATGCAGTTACTATTTTTTTAGAATCAATCCCACATTCCAAAAATAAATCTTTAGCCTTCCTTCCCGCTGCTACATAACTATCCACAAAGTTGGATAATAGTTTAAGAAATAGTTTTGCTTTTAATATCCTATTACATCTAATAATATTTTTTAATCCTTCTTTTGCTCCTAAATTTCTTTTATTTTTTAATGCCTTTCTATAATCCCAGCACTCCCAAAAATATGCTACCTTTTTACCTCTAATTTTAGCTATTATGGCACATACAAATGCTTCGAATATTTGATCCCATGTGTCTAATACTGTAACCAATACAATATCATATTTATCAAACATTACACTTTTTATTGAGTACCACGAAATCCCCAAAAAGTTATTTGTTATTTCATAATTAATAGCATCAGCTTTAGAAAATTCATTTCCTCCTATACCAGCATAGCTTTTTTGACTGGCTTTTATTTTAGTGAATAAATATTTAACATTAATCAGCTTACTTAACTCATTAAAGAGTGGTGCCCTATACCATGTATATGAGTTATGAATAAATAGTACTTTTGTATCCATAATTATCTCCCCACTATAATCTTTATTTGTTATTTTATAAAATTTGATTTTAGTATATTATCTGTTGATGGCTCATTTGAATAACTTTCTAGAATATATAAAACAAATGGAAAATATACTAATAACACGGAGTCCATTACAATCAATGTTATACTAGTTAAACAGATAAATATAAAAATTCCGATGTTCTCTGGTATAGCAAATATACTTTTATCTTTAAATTGTTCAACTAAAATTCTAAAACACGATACTATAATCCATATATACCAAATTAGCCCTAACATTCCGAATTCATTTGCAAATCCTATTATTCCAACATCATCTTGAAAATAGCTGCCATTCGGTCCTCTCACTACATTAAATGCATAATCGTTTGGATTAGTGGCATTAATTATTCCTGTACCAAACAATGGACTTTGTATAGTTTCATTTAAATAATACGTAACTTCTTCTACCCTTGTATCCGTGGAACCTTTTTCCACTTGTGATAAATCTAAGTATTGCTGATAGATTGGTGAATTAACAAATACCAATCCTATTAAGCCAATAACCGCTATAACTTTAAGTTTATTAACTATACCTTTTACTGTTATTATTAACATTAGAATTATGGTTATTGATATACTAAAAATCATGCCTCTAGTTTTAGAGACTAAAATTAAATAAATACCGCCTAGCAAGATTGTAGAAATATATAGTAATTTCACCTTATAGTTTTTTATTTTCTTGTTCACCATTTTACCAATCGATATTATAATTCCTAGAGAAATAAAGAAGCCACCCTCGCTTAATCTAACTTGTCCAAATCTTAATCGTTCTCCAATATCTACAGTTAAAAATTTTATTGTAAATAGTTCATACACAATCATTTGTGAAATCAAAATAATTGATAAAATAAGAGATATCCACACAAAACAATTTTTTATAAAATTATTGGTATCATTATTAGAGTAGTATACAATTATAAAATAAATAAGTACCACAAAATAATAGAGTGTTGTGACTAGAATTTCAGTACTACTTTGATTGTAGTTTAATTTGCTAAGTATAAATTCAAATATACACATAATTAAAAATATTAATATTTGTACTGAAAATTTCCCTTTGCTTTTAGAAATCAATTTGCTATTAATCATAATAAAAACTATAACAGCTAAGTTCATAATTCTAAGAGAATTCCAAATTGATATTGGTGCCAAATAAAAGAAATTACAGCTTACTAGTAATACACATATTATGAATTTATTTAACCAATGATTCATTTTCATATCCTTTCTTCCATATTTCCCCTAATTTCTTTTATAAAATCTTCATACGCAATTATAGTTGCTTTCATATTTTGTCGTCCTAGCAATCCTTTAACTAGTGAAAAAAGGATTGTATAACTATAGGCTATAACTTTATTTGATATTTTAAAATTATCCTTAATAAAATACAGCCTATTTCTAATAAAATAATACACATAGTTAAACGATCCTTTAACTGTACTAATAGATTCTTTATGGTAGATTACTGATCTAGGAGAATATAAAATTTTATATCCATTTTTAAGGACTCTTGCACAATAATCTGTATCCTCAAAATAAAGGAAATAATCTTCCTTTAATATCCCTACTTTGCTTATTACATTTTTACTAATTAACATACAGCAGCCACTTGCAAAAGTTACATTCTCTTCCTTATCATATTGACCATTATCTCGTTCAAAACCATTTACATCTGTACATCCTTTGAGCCAATTTATTTTTCCGCCTGCATACCACAACATACCTCTATCGTAGTAAGATAATATTTTTCCAATATTTATTCCTATGTCCGTAGAAGTTTTTTTCACTAACTCATCTAAGAAATCAGGCTCAACTATGGTATCATTATTTAATAATAAAACATAATCCGCTTCATTTTGCATTGCATATTTAATACCTAAATTATTTCCTCCCGCAAATCCATTATTTGTTCTGTTTTTAATTAAAACTACAACTGCTTGAAATTCTTTTAATTTTTCTAAACTATTATCTTCTGAACAGTTATCTACAACTATAATTCTGTAATTTGAGTATGTTATTTGCTGTAGACTTTTTATACATTCAATGGTATGTTCTACACCTTTATAATTCACTAAAATTATGAAAACTAATGGAGCACTAATCATTAAATCTCAACCCCCTAATCCTCTAATACAAATTTTCTATATTTATAAATTACCGCATCTAATGAATATTTTGAGTTAAAAAGATGCTCACCATTAATTTGAATATTTGAATAAAGCTCTTTATCTTTTAGTTTCAATATATTGTCTATAAATTCTTTCTCATTCTCAGCTAATAAAATATTTTTTTTATGTTCTATTTCTATACCTTCTGCTCCTATTTTAGTTGCTATTGTAGGAAGCCTTTTTCCTAATGCTTCTAATATTTTTACTCTCATTCCACTACCCACAAATATAGGCACCACCATTATATTGCATTTTTCTATATATTCATTAACATCATCAACATATCCTGTTATAATAATCTTATTATTACCTTTGCATTTACTTATTAAAAATTTACTAGGATCCTTACCTACTATAAATAATTTATAATTAACTTTAACCTTTTCTAATTCTGGTATCACTTTAGAAATAAACCATTCTATGCCCTGAGCATTAGGGAACCAACTTAATGTTCCAAGAAATAATATATTAAATATTCCGTTATCCTGGATTTTAGATCCTATTTGTTTCACAAAATCGATTTTAACTGGAATTGGTATTACTATAAGCTTATTTTCGTTAATATCAATACCTTCCACTAAACACTTTTTGTCCTGCTCCGACAAAACAATTACTTTATCACACTTTTCTAACATCTCATCTTCAAAATGTTTTAATTTTTTATATTCAAGTTTGATAAATAAATTCTTGAAAAAATTTTCTCCACCATTAATTTTTCTTTTTAAAATCTGGCTCTCACAATTATGTTCATCAAGATATACTGGACATTTACATGTTTTTAAAATATCCCAGTACACGCCTAGTTGAAGATGATCGATATACACAAGATTATATTGATTTTTAATAATTTGTTTTCTTAATAAATCATCCATATTATTATCTTTAAATTTCAAGAGAACAAATGGTAATTTGCTGAATAAACTTTTAAATGCTATTAATATCATTTTCTTTATATTCTTACTTGTTGTTAATGGTTTTTCTATAATATATACATTAGAAAACTTAGACTTCATATATTCTAGTGAATCCAATTCTTTACTGGTTTCATAAAAAGAAAATATATCTATATGATTTCCATTTGATAACATTTGTAAAATATTATGACTTTTTATCTTACCACCACTATCAAGAGGATATGGCAATAAATTTGTAATAAATAATATTCTCACAATTCTACCTCTTTAATATCTTTCTTTTCTGTAGAGATATATAATAAAAAAATGCTACATTCCCAATTACATATCTTTTCCATAGTCTTCTTGGCTCCAGGCACAATCTGAATAACCATTCCAACTTGATTTTTCTTATAAATTCTGGTGCTCTTTTAATATCCCCAGCTAAAAAATCTAATATAGCTCCCCCTGCTATACCTAATTTCACACTGTTTAATTGCACTTTATTGTTGTTTAACCACAATTCTTGAATAGGCACTCCCATACCAACAATTATTAAATCCGTTTTTTTTACTACTATATCTTCTATTACTTCAGTATTTTCGTAATCATAAAAATATCCATGCCTTTTGCCAACTATATTACAACTTGGAAATACACTTCTAAGATTCTTTTCTACCTTATCCACCATACCCGGTTTTCCTCCCAATAAATAAATGTTTTTATTTAGATCTGCAGCTATTTTTATTACTTTAGGTATAAAATCAGTACCATTCATATTTGCTTTTTCATTTATGTTGCACATCTTTAATCCAATTTTCACACCTATTCCATCATTCAGTACTAGCGTTGAGTTATTCAATGCATTTTTATATGCAACATTGTTTTGTGATACATTAAAACAATGAGCATTTAAAAAACATACAGTTTTAAACCCTTCATCAGTTAAATAATCTCGCAATTGTCTAAGGGCTTCTTTTTCATCTAATATATCTATCCTAATCCCTAAGAAGTTTGTTTTCATATTATACTGACCTCATTCTTTTAAATATTTCTCTTTTTAATGTCAGGTTTTTTTTTAAACATTTTTATATTTTAGTGTGCATTTTTATCCCCAAATAAAACGAAAAATGTTTTCCATATAAGTTTTAAATCAATAAATGTATTTCGTTCTTCAATGTACTTTATATCAAGCTTCATCCATTGTTCAAACCCAATTTCATTTCTTCCCATAACCTGCCAATAGCATGTGAGTCCAGGTTTTGCTAAAAGCTTCAACCTATGATTTTCATCAAATTCAGCTACTTCACGTGGTAAATTTGGTCTTGGTCCTACTAGAGACATTTCGCCTTTTAGGATATTAAATAGTTGTGGTAACTCATCAATGCTTGTCCTTCTTATGAATTTTCCGACTTTTGTTATTCTTGGGTCTTCCCTGATTTTAAACATTGGACCTGTCATTTCATTACTCTCTTTTAGTTTATCAAGTAATTCTTCTGCATTTACGATCATTGATCTAAACTTATACATCTTGAAAATCTTCCCGTCTTTACCTACACGTTGCTGAGAAAATATTACTCCTCCTTTAGAACCAATTTTTATTGAGATTGAAACAATTATGAAAATAGGAATCATTATAATTATTCCAAAGAATGAGAAAAATATATCCAAAAATCTTTTTATAAAATGGTAGAGAAATTTTTTTTTATACTTAGCTTCAACACACTTACCTTGGCTTATTTCTTCACTTAGCTGTGAGTTTTGCAATTAAAATCACCCCCTAAAATACAGTGAGACTTACACTCATGTTGGGGTTTCAATCAAACTTGAGTGCTATTTGTACCAATCTAGCCACGATTATCTTTAAATTTGTCCATAATGATAATGGTAGTCGTTATAAATTTTTTCACTACTAGGTTCCGCTTTATTTAACACCACTCCAATTATATTTGCCTTTGCAAATTTCAATAATTCCTTTGCTTTTTGTGTAACACCAACCTCTGTTTGTCCTGCTGCTATTACTAGTAGCACTCCACCAACCATAGTTGATAAAAGCTGTGCATCTGTAACTGCAATGACTGGGGGAGTATCCAAAATTATAAAATCAAAATTACCTTTTGCCTCCTCTAAAAATATCTTCATCTCTTTTGATGAAAGCATTTCTAAAGGATTAGGTGGTATTGTTCCTGATGTTAAAATATATAAATTTTCATCATACTTTTGTGCTGCATCATCAAATTTAAATTGCCCAATCAAAATGTTGGAAATACCCTTATCATTAGGAATTTTAAAAATTTTATGTAATGATGGTCTTCTAAGGTCACAATCAATTAGTAATACTTTTTTATCTGTTTCTGACATAGATAACGCTAAATTAGCAGCAGTAATGGTTTTTCCTTCTCTAGAGACTGTACTTGTTATAAGAATTGTATTTATATCTTGATGAAAATTACAAAATTGAATATTTGTTCTAAGTGTTCTATAAGATTCTGCTATAGGTGACTTAGGATTATCTTGAACTATTAACATTTTGCACCTCCCTAAACTTTGTTCTGCATGATAATAGTGCCTAGAACAGGCAAATCTAAATACCTTTTTACGTCTTCTGCCGTTCTAAATGTGTTATCCATAGCTTCTAAGAAAAATACTAGACTAATAGATACAATTAACCCTATAATAAATGCCATGGCAACATTAAATGCTTTTCTTGGTTTAATAGGTGATTTGGGGAGTTTTCCGTTATCCATAATTGTTATTTTTGCATCATCATTAATATTTTTTGCATTTGTCACAAAGGAGCTTGAAAAAGCTGTAACTTCATTTAAAGCCTCCTTTGGATTATTTCCCCTTGCTGTTATAACTATAATTTGAGTTTCTGCTTCTGGGGTTACCGTAATTAATTTGTTTAGCTTTTCCGAAGTCATATCATTACCAAGCTTCTCTGCCGCCTTACCTTCAATGTAATCGGAGGTTGCAATTGAAGAGTAGGTTTTAGTTAAATTTTGATACATCATTACATCATTGTATTGTTCACTTGAATTATTTGTATTACCAGATTTACCAACTATAACAGTGGCTTTAGATTCATATACAGGTGACATAATAAAAAAACTTACTACTCCCGAAATAGCTGTGAATAGTAGAGT
>Ga0255362_1000153_pt1 | contig 17852 bp, 22 predicted proteins | sample GFST75r2metaG_FD_186000 | JGI IMG/M metagenome (GOLD analysis project Ga0255362, IMG submission 186000)
ACATGATGAAGGAACCGTTTTTATAATTTTGTGTTTATTTGAATAATAATTTATCATATCTTGTTATTAAAATTTGTCACTCAAATAGACTAATTAACCGCTATTTTTCGGCTGATCAACCAATTTTTGAAATTTGTGAGGGTATATACACGATTGAACAACCGAAATTCAGTTATGCTTATTGTTTACAGTTAAATGGTTATTAATTTATCCTTTCTTGTTACTTAATTATTTGATCGATCTTACTGAAACTAACTATTTTTATAGTAGATAATTTCTCCTATCTTAATAAATAGTGACAATAACAATTTGTCAAATTTTAACCAAGGAACCATAAAAACACGACCAAAAACACATATATTTCTATTCTGAACGTCCTAAAATGAGATCAATTCTTCCTATCTCGCTAAATAATATATTATCAAAAATGGCCTATTCCTACAACTAAGCAAATAAATTTTTCCTACTTAAGTAAGTAAAATTGATAATCGTAAAAATTATCTATTATCAGAAAAATCAAGTAAGATTAAGGACAAAATAAAAAAATGTTTTATTATTAATCCTTCATTTTAAGTAAAGATATTCGATGAGTTATTATTAATTCACGAGAGAAGATTTAAAATTGGTCGTTGATGATAAATTATTTATAGAATGTGAAGAACATTTTACCAGATTGTGGTCAAGAGAAATACCAGCAGCTAGAAAAAATCCTAATAAAGATAGATATAGTTATTATAAAATAACTATATCTGTCTTTCTGTTAATAACCTATATAAAATATAGGTATATCTGTAGTTCCGGTGATATATTAGAGCATTTAGTTTATAAGTACAGTTATCTTAATTAAACAAGTTATCTGGTATTAAGTGATAGTTATCTTGAAATTATCATATTTATCTTTTATTAAATCAGTTATCTCGTAATAAAAGTTATCTGGAAATTATCTGGAATTAAATATAATTATCTCTGAATAATTATATTATCTCACCTATCCAAATTATCTTTTTTAATCTTTCGATTCATATTTGCAGCAATATAATTCAAATTTGTTCCCAAACTCATCTATGGATGATCTTTTCAAATGTTTGCATTCTGAACGATCGTGTTGAGAAGAATTACAAGTAAAACGATGATCAATAGTTGATCCTTTTCTTCCAATTTTCAAAAATAATCTGTCCATAATTGGATATTTCTTATATTTTATTTCATCTCCGCTATCTTTAGCAATTAAAATATCAGATTTGATATCATATTTAGGACCAGTATCAAATAATTCTTTTCTTTCCTGATCCAAATCTGAAATTATGGTCATAGAACCATTACCCTCAGGCAGTTGTTCTCTAAATATCGTGAAATGTCTATAAAATATAAAATTTAGTTCTATGCTATTGGTACTATCTATTTTTACTTTTCTCCTTGTAATCAATTTAGGATCAAGATAAAAATATGTTTCAGTTTTATGGTTATCGACCTGTTCATATGTAATCCAACTCTCATACGAAAATTGAGCTTTTTCGGGGCGACCTTGTTCACTATAAGATAGAAAATCAGAAATATCGATATATTTAGGAATCAAACGTAATGTGTATAACGAAGAAGAAATAATATATTTTACCATTTCCTCTGGAAATTGATGTTGAGCTGATAAATATCGAGCAAATAAAATAAATTCGGGACCAGTTATAGTTTCGGACATTTTATGATTAAATTTGTAATTATTAAATATCATTTTTAATCAATATTTTAACCACACGTGTCAGATTAAGATGTCGATCGTCTACCGATGCTCTATTTGTAATATTAATTTACGACAAGGACAAGCACATTTACATAGCCGTACAAGGGTTTGTGGTGGTACCTTTGGTCCGTCTGGAAATAATGGTAAAATTCAATGTAGTAATTGTGATTTAAAATATGGAAATAACGAAGATATCTGTGATAAAGAAATAGAAAGAGACTATCAACCAGAAATTTATCTCTTTTGTTCTGTATGTGATCAAAAACTAAATATAAACACTATGAATGAGCATTTTAGCACTCATCAGTGATTGTAAATCTTTCAATAAATTATTTTATATTCCAATTTATCTAATTCTTTCTATCAATTTCAATGAAAAAAATACACTAAAATCAGATCTTAAGTTAATAAACTTATCCTTAAATCAATGACTTATCTGGAATTAAATATAGTTATCTCGAGATAACTATATGTCTCTTTTTATCAACAACTTGTATAAAATATATGTACTTATAAACTAAATGCTCTAATGTACATCTGTAGTTTTGGCGATAAATTTTGAAAAAAGTCATTTTTCCACGTCTTTAAATAACGGTTAGCGGCAAATCGAATATAGTTATATTAATATAACTATATTGTTTTTTAATTCATCTATAAAGGATGTTCAAGCACATGATAGTTAGTCAAAGACGTACACAGTTTAAAAATCTTTTCATATTCATATCGAGATTTTCTATATTTAACGGTCATTATTCGATACCTGCTCTTCATTCTCTCATAATACTGCTCAGATATTTTCAGCTGATTTGTTAATCTTTTGTTAAACATTAGTTGATGTTTATTAGTTGGATTTTGATAAGGTACAATTACATCATTATCTTTTTCTAAGCCCTGATATGAATTATCCGCCAAGATAGAATTATTTTCTTCTAAAATAATCTTTAGTTCATCAATATGATCTTGACATAATTCTAGATTACTAACTGATCCTTTTTCACCAGCGATACAACTTACCACTCGCCCTTTGCGATCATGAATGCATTGTGATTTAAAACCATAGCTTTGGTATTTCTTACTATAATATACTTTTTTTTGCCGAGTTCCAGTTGGAATATTGATAGGTTGAAAAGTTGTATTAACTATATATTTGCTATCTGAAAATACGTCCTCCTTATTACCATCTTCTATATTTTTGACATAGTGGTTATATAATATGGGATAAACATCATCTATAGTTCTTTTTAAAATAATATCAAGATTAGCTCGAGAGACCGAAAAGGTATCTTTCATTTTATCAATAGTTTCATAGTGTTTTAAATAACATAGTACCATAACTAATTTATCATATTTGCTAACGCTATCTTTAGGACCGCGCCCTATATTTTCTCCAATGCTATTAACAACAATATTATAAAGAGTAAGAAATTCTTCCGGTGTGAAGCCAGTGATCAATTCACAATCGCGCTCATTATTTGTTAGATTTGTCCAGGAAACACGAGATATTTCTTCATCATCTTCTGATATTTCTTTTATCTTTAAAGATTGAATGGCTAATGAAGTAGTTTCTTCTTCTCGCTCTTGATAATCATCAAAAATATTGTCCATCGTTTTGGATTTAATCTTATATATTTATTATATTAAAAAACATTTTTTTTTGACGGATAATTCTTAAACTTAAGATGCATATTAGAGCATTTAGTTTATAATTATGGTTATTTTGTATAAGCGAGCTATCTGTTATTAAATGGTAGTTATCTCGAAATATAGCAATTTATCTTCTATTAAATAAGTTATCTCGAAATAAAAATTATCTGGAAATCAATGAGTTATCTGGAGTTAAATTTAGTTATTTTGTAATAACTAAATTGTCTTTTCTTAACGAATTATCCTACAAGAACATGTTGAAAATACAATTTATTACACTAATCGACATTATAATTATTTCGTATCATTCAAAATATTATTTTCCAAAGATGGAATAATTTGTTCAAGCAAAATTTCTATATTTTGATCTGCCACTTCTGTACTAATTCTAAATTTGTGACAAGTGACTTTTTTGTCTTCGAAGGTACATGGAAAAGTAATATGTTTTGTAGAAATTTCCAACATGAAATCTAGCAACAGATAAACATTGTTGTTCGAATATTCCCATAATCTGTCCGTCAAAGCTTTTAGAGGAGAATTTTGATCAGCGACCAAGATTGCTGCAAAATCATCCGCATGTAGTACATTAACATAGAAGCAATGTGTCGTGTGATTTTGAATACCAGGATAAGGATTCATATGTCAAATATCGAAAATTCACGTGAAAAAAATAAATTTTTATTAATCAATTTTATTTAATTAAATGACGTTAGTAGATTCTGTTATTGTCGAAATTTGTGAACACTTGGATGACCATGATAAATTAAATTATCTATCAACAAATACGTATTATGATAAGATTAAAAATCTCACTTTATTTAGTAAAGAGGTTAAATTACGTGATATCGTAAATTTATGGTATTTTGATCGATTTATTCGTATTCGTTTAGAAATTTATTCGAATGATTTATCCTTACTACCTAGAAATGCACAATTTCGTGGAATGACGGATGATGGATTCGCTTTAATACCTAAAAATGCTTCTATAATCGTTACTTATATAAAAGATCATGAATTATATGAGATACATAAAGCTCTTTCAAGAAACATTTATTATACTAAATTTCAGTCTTCTGTCGATAAAATTATCTTAAGAAATTGTAGTGGGAAATCACAGGATCATCAATATGCTAAGATGGTTTTTGGCAATAATATTGAAATAGAATGTGGACAAACTTTAGGTGGTAAACTAGTATGGGTTTCAGAGTATATTCCAGGATGGGGACATTGCAGTACTATATCTCTCTCCAAATAACATCTCGGAATATTTTAGTTATCTTTAATAATAAATCTGTCCGGAGTTAAATATAGATATCCTGAGATAACTATATGTTTTCTTAATTATGTTAGATATACAAAATAATTATACTTATAAATTAAATGCTCTAATGTATATCTGATTCATCAACAATATCGCCTTAAAACATTCTTTGAACTCAGAATGTACATTAGAACATTTAGTTTATAAGTGTAGATATTTTATATAAGTGAGTTATCTGTTATTAAGTGATAGTTATCTTGAAATATCTTGAGATAAAAGTTATCTGGTAATTAATGAGTTGTCTGGAGTTAAACATAGTTATTTTGTAATAACTATGTTATCTTTTTTATTAATAGTATCCTATCAAAATATTTGATCGTTGTAATCATATTTCTTTTTTATGAGTTCGATTATAATGTCAGCTATTTCATTAACTTCATCATTGTTTATATTTTCAACAATATCTTGATAATAATCAGGATTGCATAATATATTGTCCACTTTATGAAAAACAATTTCGGCGTTACGGTAACCATTATCTATAAAATAATCATTCCAATGATACTCAAATTCTATCTTTCTTTTCAATCCAGTGATATCCAAGAAAAATTCACCACCTGGAGCTCTCAGAACGTAATGTGCTGGTATTAAAAATTTGTCTTTTATGGATATTCCGTAAATATCCCATCCTAATTTTTTATTTAAAGCTAAAGCTATAGCCAAAGTCCCACAATGTCCATCTAAATATAGATTTATAATGACTTGGTCAAATATATCGTCAAACAAATAATCTTTAGGTATTGGAATATTTCTCATCATCAATTTCCAGTTTTTAAATTCAAAATCAATAAATGATTCGTAACTGTCTTCCCAATCAAAAGCCTCTCTTAGCCATTTAATAATCTCTTGATCATATTTTCCTGTTGAAATTTGAAATGATTCTCCAAAATCAATGATAGCTAATTCTGTTTGTCCATTTTCCTCTTTATAGACTATATTTCTAGCTTGTAAATCACCATGAGTGATATCGAGATCATACATATTCTTAATTAATTTATTAACTAATATTTCAATTCGGTTTCTGACATTTTGGGTAATAGACGGCCACAATTCCATCAAAATTTTCAATGATTATTATTTTTATACCCTTACACAATTGGTGTTCTTTTATATATGGACCGACATGATTTTTAGCCATCAAAGTACTGATTTGTGACTCGCTATCCGAAACTTCTTTGGTAAAAAATTTTTTACCATCGCTGTTTTCGACCAACTGTACTATTTTATTTATTTGCTTTATGGTCTTATATCCTTTCGGACAACTCATTTTTTGTATGTAATAAATTATCATTTTTATTTGACGGATAATTCTTAAACCCGAGATGTACATTAGAGCATTTAGTTTATAACAGTAGTTGTTTTGCATAAGTAAATTATCTGTTATTAAGCAGTAGTTATCTTGAAATATTAATAATTATCTGTTAATAAATTGGTTATCCTGAGACAAAAGTTGTCTGGAAATCAATGAGTTATCTGGAGTTAAATATAGTTATTTTAAAATATATTTATTGTCTTCCCTTTCGGTACCATCCTATAATTATTTGTTGCCTTGTTGCAATAATTGTTTCAATAAACTCTTGATTTCCTCAAGATCTTTCTCCACACGATCCAATCTGGTAGATAAAACTAAAACTTCATCGCCAACTAATCTACTCGATTCTAATCTTTCGATGTCCTTTTCTCGATAGTCATCAGGGTGGCCATTTCTTCCACGTAAAGGGTTTTCATACTCTTTGACGGTTTGTAGTGCTTTCATCCCACTTTCAGTAAGGTTAAGATGAAAATGTCCATGACAACCAATAGCATTCTTGTCTTCGGACTGCTGTGTTTCCCATAACCCAAAATTAATACTAATCATCTCAATAGGACATTGGATTTTGGTCAAATCTTGTAATTTGGTGATAGTAATCAAAATAATCTTCCAAAACGGTTCCGATTTTACCAATTCGATATTCGTAACATGATCGATAGGACATACTAATATATCTCTCGTCGGAGTTGGACGGGCAGCAACAACATAAGCAGGATCTTCCAAAAAATTGTCTAGCACTAGTTCATCTCTAGCGTGCCAATTACAAGCAATGGATATTCCATTTTTTCTCTTTGTGTTCGCTTCTTTGCAGTAAATTTTAGCATGGTGTCCATTTTTGCAAGGGACTCTAGAAGTACCATGAATTTTGTTACATGCTTCACCATAATTGCATTTTCCTAGAGAGTAATGCGTACAATTCCCATTCTTCTCTCGTTCTTTGATAAATTGGCATGTCAGAGAATAAATACAATAAGGGTTCGTATCGATCGGAGGATTTTCGGAACAAACAGGCAATTTTTCAATTAATTCTTTTCTAAGTCGAGTAGTATATTCGCGTCCAATTTTGCTTTTCTCTTGGTCGGATTTTCCATCTAATAATCGATCATACCACACGCGAGAATCCAAACATAAACGTAACGTGCATGATTCATTTAAAGGGACAATTTCTATTTTATAGGAAAGATCACAACCGGGATGATCATTAAGAAATGCCAATAATTTCTTACATCCGGCAGATAATACTTCAGGCGTCGGTAATATTGATCCGTCTGCTATATTTTCCTTGATATAATATACAGGTGCTGTCTCATCTAACATGTCAAAGTTTGTAATATCGGTTACATTCACGTGCATGGATGACATTTAAATTATATTAATTATATAATTTATAATCATTTTTATTTATTTACTCACGCAAATGTGTTCATCATGATGCCAAGACACGAAACTGAAGGAAGAGAACGATTATTGAAATGTGGAATATCAGAAAGCATGTTTGATTCGAAGAGTGGAACGTCCAAAAAAGAATTTGATGAAATATCAACACCAGAAGCATGCGAAATTATGAGAATAATGGCTAGATCGTCAGGATTTATCAATGACGATTTTGAACGATTACGTGGTCCATTTCGAAAAAATAGAAAGTATTTTGATGCATTAATGAAAGAACTAATCGAATGCAGAAGAAATTCTAGTTTTATCGATAATGTTTTGAGGGGAGCCAGTGATCATATCTCGGCTGATTCTTCAGAAGATTACCTTATTGATCCTGTTCATCCTGGAGGTATTTTAGAACAGTAAAAAAAATAGTAATGATGTACTAGATCAATAAAATTACATCTTAAGTTACTTTAATTATCTTTAATGATTAACTTATCCGGAGTTAAATATAGATATCCGGAGATACCTATATGTTTTTTTAATTATATCATATATACAAAACAAATATAGTTATAAACTAAATGCTCTATTATAAACTTTATTTACATCGTTTAACGTAACAACAACATTTCCGGCTTCTATCAAAAAACTCGTCATCAACAACATCAGTATTTAACGCATCAACAACATCAGTATCCAACAAAATAATTTCACCATTTTGCTTAAGAGAATATAAATTTCCATTTTCAGTAACGAAAGTATTTCCGTTTATCGATTTAACATTACGAATGGGGAGTTTATAAATATGCTCACTAATAACTTGCACTCTATTATCCATTCTCAGAACAAAAATAGTTTTCTTGTCACTTTTTGTTAATTGTTTCGCCTTAAATTCAAATTTTTGATAAACATATTCATCGTTATCAAGATATCTTTTCCATAACTCATTGCTATTGTTAATAAAATAATCGACGTTTTCAATTGTGACCCATGATAAAACAGGATCTTTAAATATTTTGACCAACGAACAATCAGGTACAATAGCGTAAGTTCCTTTTTCAGTTGTGTAATAAATGTTAACATTTTCTGTGTGCGATTTGATTACACTTATCACATTACGTTTTAATAGTTTGATCAAATCAATTTTAAGTACGCTGTCAGGATAGTGAATGTACAAATTATTGGAAAAATCAATGAAAAAATATCTTGAACAATGATTAGAACTATAAATTTGTTTGACTTTTGTTTTACAATCCATCTGTTCTGATTTTTCTTCTTGAATCCTAATAACATTAAATTTGTTGTTTAAGAAATAGCACACCTCGTAAAATGGATCATAAATACACTGTAAAACATTATTTTCTAGATATCTAGGATTAGTGAATTTATGTAAATCTTCATATGAAGATTTACCAATATCCGTTAAAATTGTTCTTTGATCCACTCTGTTTAATATGATAGGTTGTCCATAATTGATCAATCGTCTCTGATAATATTGTTTCCAACTTTCGCCTTCCACTTTATGAATATCGTCAAAATCACGATACATTTTCTTTTCCCAAAAATATTCATCATCAACTTTTCCCTTCATTGAAAGGCATGTTTCTCTGAGATTTAAGACTTCTTTCGTGCAGCATTTCAACGCGATATTTGACCAGTAATCGTGCATCATTTAGATTGTTATAATTATTTAAATTAAAATCATTTTTTTCAATAACAAGATCAGTTGTCCACGAATATTTGATAGTTTGCATATTTTGCCAAGTAATAAAATCCAACTGATTTGTCGATCTCGTAAACCGTCTTACCTCGCAAGTATTAAAAAATAAAAAGTTACATATAGATACCTTATAGTATCGATATATTTTTTAACATTAGCATCGTTTGATATAACTTCCATATTTATCTTTTAGATTAAAAGAATCAATATTAACAACATCAGTATCTAATAATACAATTTTCCAATCCTTATCGAAGTGATACAAATTTCCATTTTCAGTTAAAAACACAGATTCTCCAATCATTTTAACATTAGTGACAGGCAGTCTATAGGTTTTATCTTTATACAGCACACGAACTCTTCTATCAACCCCCAATATAAACATATTATTAATATATATTCTTCTTATTTGTTTTGCTCTAAATTTGAATTCAAAGTGTTCATATTCACCGTTAACCAATTTTCTTCGCCATAGCGTATTTTCTTCATCGATAAAATACTCGATATCTTCGATTTTTATCAATGATATGACGGGGTTGTCGAATATCTTTGTCACTTTACTATGGTGATCGAGAGAGTAAGTTCCTGATAGGTCAGTAAAATAAATCGTAAAATTATTCGCATTTCCTATGACATCAATAATATTCTTTCTTAACAAAGAAAATGTGGAACTCAATAAATTTTCAATATATAGATCATTATTTTCATCAATAAATATTTTCTTTGATCCCAATTTAAAAAATAATATTTTTATAAGATGATTTATATCAATAATTTTTTCATCGTTAACGATATAAGCTTTGTGTTCTCTTGTTAAAACAAATAATTTATAATGGTGAATGTTGTGATAGAAAAAACATTGTATGATATCATTTTTTATCTCTTGAGGTATGATATATTTACGTGTATTGTAAAAAAGAGATTTATCGATTCGAATCAAATTATTGCTATATTTCATCTCAGTTATTATGATCGGTTTTCCATAATTGATCGTTCGTCTCTGATAATATTGCTTCCACGTTTCTCCATCGACTTTATGAATATCAGCAAAATCACGATACATCACTTCCTTCCAAAAATATTTATCATCAACTTTTCCCTTCATTGAAAGGCACGTTTCTCTGAGATTTAAGACTTCTTTCGCGCAGCATTTCAACGCGATATTTGACCAGTAATCGTGCATCATTTAGATTGTTTTAAATGATTTAATTTAAAATCATTTTTTTTTCAGATAATGAAAACTTGAGGATGATAACGATCTATCGAAACAAAAAAGGTGAGCGGAGTAAAAAACAATGAACCATATCAGCGTGTCGAATATTTAAATATCGATACAACTAAAATACCAGCTACAGGATTTTATGGAAAATTGTTAAAGCGAGATATGTCAAACCATCTCAAAAATTGTATTAAAAATACTACTGAATTCAACAAGAAATTATCTCAAATAGGTATTAATATTTCCGGTACCAAACAACAATATTGGGTCAAATATAAAGATTTGGTGTTTTGCGCTCCTGTATGTGGAAGTTATGATTCAATCTTGGAACAAATAGGAAACAGTAAATATTCGGTAATAATAACAAATTTTAGGAGTGGCGCTTCATTCACAAAACAGTTTCGTGGAGCAGGAGTTAATTCGTTAACCAAATGCAGTTTGTACTTAGAAACGAGAGAATTATATGTTAAAATCAAACAAGTTATGACTACTGAACTTCCATCTGATTTGATCGAATATTGTATTGCTATCTATTGCCATTTATTAGGAAATAATCTAATTAAAAATATCATAGTTGTTTAGTAAAAAATGATTATAGAAAAATGAGTTTTTCTATAAAGAACAAATGAATATGGGGATAATATTTACGTTTTTATCATCATTTTTTGCTCGGTCGTCTCTCATCGATGACACTGTTGCCAGACAAGCAGCAGTGTGGTGGGCGCAATATTTATCTTATGTTCGAGATGTAAAATTTTCAGGAATTTGTAATTTCAAAGAGGATACTATAGAAATGGTTCATAAAGCACAAAAAAAATATTGTGTTCCAAAAAAACTAGTTGACAATTTTATCGATATTCTACAGGGTAAAATTTTATTACTTGAAGCGCAATATCATCGTAAATATATAATGATTGAAATTGATTACAATCCTCCAAAAATAATCGAAGAAGCGATTGATGAAGCCGGAATTCGAGTGTCGCCGTTTGGTCTGTTTCCTTTTAAAACTAATATGGTTATTCACCAAGATGGTTATATTATAGTAAACAATAAAGTTGTTTATTTGAATGAAAATTTGAAACTTTTGTCAGCAAATGATCCAATTTTGGCCGAATCTATTAAAGTTAAAATTAATCTTCCCCAATTTATAATACTGAAAATTAATTTAACAACACTAGAAGGAGATCTTTACGAATATGGAACTTATCCTATCCAATCTCAGGAATACCGTTGAGGTATTCCTGAGATTGTTGGGAAATATCATTATTTTAACCGATGGGAAGAAAATAAGCTTTATGGAGCTTTTTATGTAAGGATTAATTTTGATGATTTTGTTGGCGGAGAAGAAGCTCTTCAGACTCTTTCTGATACAGATTTATTGGAACTCCTTCAGAATAGAGATAAATTTATCAAATCGATCAAAAAGAACGCTCTTCTCTATTATGAAAAACACGACATTACTAAAGAGGAAGCTGTCTATTCTAACGGTTGGGGGGCATTAGATCATGAAGAGGTTAGAAATGGTTACTTTCGTCACACAACTGGTTTTGTAGATGCCTATAAAATTCCAGCTGGACACTCATACGTTGTGCAAGCTGTTGGGCGTTCTCGAGAACTTATAAAAATAACAAATAACCATCTGATTGTACCAGTTGGCGATAAATTTCAAGTATTTAATTTAACTGATAATTTGGAATTTGTCTACGAAACCTGTCAAAAAACGAACAGTACTACTTGATTATATTATTTAGTATTTTGATGCGAGTGTCAAGAACATTTTTGTGTCATTGTTATGAGGATCGGATACTATTTTGATATATTAAAAAACATTCGTCATAGTCACAACTTGAAACATATATTATTTAATATATGTTCTTGACTAGTTTTATATTAGATGAAGTACCTGATTACGTCGTATGATCTGTACCATCTAATAGAGATTTTTCTAATTTATCATTACTTTTTTGGACTTCTTCTCGAAAATCTTTGAGATCATGTTGAAGTTTATCAAATTCAGGTTGAAGTTCTTTAGATATAAATTTTATGATAATTTCAGATTGAACTTGAGGTGTTGCGTCTCTAAAAATCTGCTTTTTCACAGGCGAGGTTAATTTTTTGATTCCGCAAAGACCTAAGATAGTTGCAGCAACTGAAGTACAAACTATTCCAAAAAACCAAATCTTTTCTGATGAGACACGTGTTATAATTGTTTGACATTTTAGCGAATACTTTGATAAATATTTAACATGATGAGTCAATGTTTTTGATAACATTCTGAAGCTTTTTAATATTCAAAATTTATGAAAAAATTATAATTTTTTCATTATGTATTTGTTGTTGTAAAGTTTGTTGCAATATATTCAAATATTTTGGCTCAACAGAATATTTCTTTTCTGTAATACCTCCACCAAATTGATTACCAGTTCCCTGGATTATTATAAATATCGCCGAAGTGACATAAAACATATATCGATAATAAATATATGTTTAAATTTTAGTGTTGCTTGTTACTTGTTGTGCTGCTCGCGGTAGTGGTATTCTCCTTTTTCTCCATGACGGAATTACTTAAGTGTTTTCTGTGCCTCACTAGTCCAACTTTTTTATTGCTAGTTTTGGAGTTGTTAATCATCTTAGGTTTAGGTGACGAAAGTGAAATGGTACTATATACAGGATTTGAACGAGGAATTTGACTAGTTAGTTCTTTCAAATCCTGTGCCGTTACTACTGCCCCATAATAATTCAAACCGGTCGCGTTACTGTATTTACGACCATCATACCAACCAATAAGTAAATTCCCGGTGACAGTATCGAGGGCCATTGATTGAAATCCGCGGTTATTGCAATCAGTAGTGGCTATCTTAATAGAATTTGACCATGTTTGTCCATTATTACCGGAGATAATCAAGTAGATTTGCGAATTATTTGTTTCATCGGTTGTTTTAATACTGAATAAAACGTATAATACTTTAAGTTTCTCGTCGTAAAGAACAGTCTTAACACTATTAAATATCCCGAATACTGGTTGCGAACTCCACTCAGGAAAAAATAGAGAATTCTGTAGTAAATTAGCATTGGCTGTAGTCCATGGTCCCACATAATTTTCGTCGAGAGGGACTGGAGATTTATAGATCAACCATAAATTGTTATTGACGTTAGCGCTACCTGGAAAAGGATAAGCTGCCGGACCTAATCCCGCAGGACTTCCACTTATCCAAACTCGTCCATCCTGCGATGCCGTGATATCCGACGCGAAAGGACCATTTAAAAATTGTGTCAAATTAGCAATTTGCGCTGACAAATAAGTTCCTAATCCGGTAATAGGAATGAACACCACAACTGGATAACCATCATCAGTTGTGCCAAGATAAACATTAGGAAAATAACCTACGTTTATATAGAGGCCATAATTTCCTGATCCATCACCGCCAAAAGTCATCTGTGGAAAATCATAAAGACCGTTCAAAGGGACTGGATACATATAAGCAAGTGTATAAGTGACCCCCCCATCGGAACTAATTAGCACAAATGGTTGATCAATTTCATTCTCAGTACCGCTAGAATCATTTGCGTTAGTCGATAAATACCAAAAATTCCCAAACTTATCGGCTCTTACGCCCGCAGTTTCGCCAGGTCCTCCCGGAATACCTGGAATAAATTCTCCAGTTGGTTGAGGGTCGGCAGGACCATTATATGGCCATGTGATACCACCATCGAAAGTGACGGCGCGGTAATTGACAGCTCTCGGTTGTCCGTTACCTGGTGAACCAAAATCAAGAAGTGACCACGACACAACGATATTTTTACTATTCGTGCGGTTAATTGCGATAGCTGTATCAAAAACAAATCTGTCGGACTGGTGAAGAAAGATCGGGGCGGACATTTTTAACTTACCATTTTTAACTCTCCCGATCGACACTGCTAAATTCATAATAGCGGAATTATTTGGTTTATCAGCCACATTTGAATTATCAGACCAGGCGTATGCGACCACACCGTCATAAGCATCATTAACGTGTGTGTCCCTCAGACCATTGGCGGCTCCCCTGTGATCAGTGAGGGTAAACGGAAACACTGCGGTGTTAATCTCGCCACTACTAATTCTAGTGTTATTACACAATTTAGGCTCGCGCTTAATAAGGTAATTGATAGTTGTCGGTAAAAGACTATGGGTTCCAGGAGGAATAATGTTGGCAAGAGTACCTACTCCCTGAACGATTAAAGCTCCTTGATTATTAATTTGAATCATGAACGCAGGAACCTGCGGTGTGTAAGTTACTCCAACAACTGGCGGATTGCTGTTTGGATCAACGACATAACTATATGGAATATTCATTCCATCGTTAGAAGCGACAATATACGACAAGTTTATCAACTCAGTGGGGCGTAATTCTTTAGGTAAAAATCCTTTACTGGTAAACAAATAACCTCCATTTTGTGGGGGCGGTGCGAAAGTAGCGAATTCAGCAGGAGTACCAAGGACAATTAGAACAGGGTTCGCTATTTCATACGGATCATTAGCGAATTGTCCGGTTTCGAAATTAATACATGGAATTTGCATTGTAACTCTAGGTCCATCCTTCAGGATTGTTAAGGTAATCCAAAATTCAGTACCAGGGACTTTAACGCCATAAGCATCCCCTAATTGTAGCTGGATTTTATGATTAATTAAATTGCAATTATCGGATTCCCGCGACATTTTTATATACGAAATATAATTTGCAGAAAATTATAATTACAATAATATTATACTATAGTCATTTGATCTGATACATACCTTTGCCGCAATGTCTTGCATCACAAAGCTCATATCGCAACAACATTGAATTATTATCATATTTCATATCAGTATTATTAAAACAATGGATTTTTTTACATAAATTACAATCTATAAACATTGATCTTGGTAATTTTTTACCGCAATCATCACAATTTTTAAAAGCACATAGTTCACAAGCATATTCAGTATTATCACGAGGGGCAAACATCGAATAACCCCCAGATTCAATAGGGAAATATTCTAAAAATTTCACCGAAGTTCCTTTGCAATATGTACATCTTTGTATATCATCGGTATCATTTTTTTCTCGTATATTCGTACATCCCATTTTTATTCTAAAGTAAAAAAATGATACATTAATATCCAGAATTTATTCTAAATAAATGGACACTCTTTTAAACTTACCTCAAGAATTGTTGGGTAAAATAGAGTTTTTATTTAATTTACCAAATATAAGAGTTGTTCAACAATTTGGTTGTGGAAGCGAAGTATCATATTATTTTTGCATTTATTACCGAACAGTTACGATACGATTACAAATGACGGGTGCAAATTCTAGTGGGATGTTAGATCAATTTATCAATATCGGTTCTTTTTATATCGAAATTGATGATGATGGTAATGAATTTACGATTGATTGTGATAGTAAAAGCATTAGTATCAGTAGTAAACTAACTGAGGTCTATTTACCACTTGACAGTAAAGATCAAGTAATATCTACTATGAAAATCTATCGAGAAATGCTAAATTCTGTTGCAAAAAATTATATATGTAAATATAATTTTTTTAATATCCTTCCTTACTCGCCACCCGAAACAGTATTACCACAATGTCGAGCATCGCATAGTCCATAACCCGATAACATCGGGTTATTATCGTGAGTCATGTCAGTATTGTTAAAACAGTGGACTTTACCGCATAAATTACAATCAAGAAACATATATCTCGGTAATTTTTTACCACAATCAGCGCAATTTTTAAAAGCACATGTTTCGCAGGCATAATTAGTGTCGTCTCTAGGAGCAAAAATACAATAACCTCCGGCTTCATGTGGGTAAAACTCTGAAAAAGTCATCAATTTCTCTGTGCAATACGTACAGTGTTTTGGTTCGTCATCGACATTATCTTTCTCGTAAACGTTAACGCCTCCCATTTAATCCATCTAAATTTATTAATTTAATATCATTTTTTATCTTTTAAAAGATGATTCCATAACATAATAATGCAATCCCTATATGAAGAACAACACGATGTATGTAAAGTAATAAATATAGATAATTAATACGTCTCTGTATTAGTGAGGCAGTAAATAAAAAACAATGTAAAGATTTATAACGTTCGTTCGCTAGAACAATTGAAACATTGTCATATGTAAGTACCGCGTTCTTACTACTTTACTCAGACATTAAAAAAATACAAACAATAATAAACAGTTTAGCGGCATTTTGTAAACTGGATCACTATCAAATTATTAATTACATAAATTTATCGACGATCTATCTAATAATATGAACGGTCATTATAATGAAGATCGTTACAAATATTGCAATGGTGAATATGAAGAAAATTTTAACATCGATGTCGAAAATGATACAATCAAAATATACAATAACGTTGCAGAAGTTTTTTTAGCAATTGATAGTAAAGATCAAATACTGAAAGCAATGAAAAAGTATCGTAATGTGTTAAACGATAGTTAACAAATATGTAAAATAATTTTTATATAACTAAAATGTCAGTTATATAAAATATAGATGCAGACGATTTATGTGATTTTGATTTTAGTGATATTGATTATATCATTGGCGATAATCGCAATTTTAATTAGTTATCAAATAGAAGAACCCGAAATATTGTCAGCCGATGTTTGTTTATCGACAGATTCTCATAAAATGAAAGAATTATCTTTATTACCTTTCAACGATATCCCACATCATAAACGTTTGCATGGTTTTACTACATTGGACCTTTATAATATGTCAGTTCATAAAGATAAAGATGGTTATTCTGGCGTAGTACGAGGATCTAATTATGGTGGTTGCCAATTTTATAATTCTGGTCCCTTATTTTCGTATACTTATTACTTAAAATTAAACAATAATGGCGACGTATTAGATGTCAAGTTATTAGATCTGGATTACCAAAATATGGTTTCTTGTAAAGCCAAATTTACCTTTTCTTCCAATGGAACTGAAGATCCTAAATTATTTAAATATAAAGGAGAACAATGGGTCATCGCTAATGTATTAGGCCATCCTGACCAACCCGATGTTTGTTCAAATATTATGGCAATTTATAAAGTTGATGCCCCTAGAAAAACATTTAAAATGATCACCGCTCCGTCAACGGTTGACCCCAGACAAACTCAAAAGAATTGGTCATTATTTCAACATGATAATGATATACTATGCGAATATAGTATACGACCTCATGTCATCTTAAAATTGGATATCAGTACGGGAACCACTATCGAACTTACCCGAACGGGTAAAAAAGGCGTTGATGTTACCGATCACTATTCCTTAAGAGGAGGAGCTAATGCCATTAAAACGACGCTAAACAACAAATCATATTATTTAAATATTGGTCACGTTACATCAGGTTACCCTTGCGATTATAAACATTTTTTCTATATTTTTAATACTGAAACACCATTCGAAATAATAGCAATTTCGGATATGTATAAATTGGATTTTAAAGCACGAATACAATTTGCGTCAGGTATATCCGAACATGACGAC
>Ga0255362_1000154_pt1 | contig 17826 bp, 17 predicted proteins | sample GFST75r2metaG_FD_186000 | JGI IMG/M metagenome (GOLD analysis project Ga0255362, IMG submission 186000)
GATTGTACATCATATTTGCAAACAAGGTTTTACCAACTCCGGTTTGACCAACAATCAATGTATGTAAACCATTAGGTGGATAAAGTATAGCTGCTTTTGCCTGGTCAATTTGATTTTTAAGACTAGTTTGCGCTCCTATAAGCTTATCAAAAGGACATTTTTCCTGGATAATTTCTTTTTTTTCTAGAAATAGCTCATTTAAATTTTTTACTTCTATTGGACCAACTGGCAATTTTTTATTCAAAATTCTTTCTAAACAAGCATTATCAACGTATAGCACAGGTCTACATTTTATTTTTATTATTCTATTCTGTCTAAGTAATTCATTTAATTCCATACTTACATTATTTCTTAAAATATTTAAACTCTGAGATATTTCAGCTGCGCTAAACCCGATCTTTTCTTCTAAGCTTTCACGATTAAATTTTTCTGTTTTTTCAGCAATATAGTCATAGATTTTTTCGCTTCTCTTCAAATTATCACTCCCAAAGATTAATACACTTAATACACTTCCTTCATTATAAACTGTATTGAAATAAATATTCAAGTTTTAAGTATAAAAAAAAGCTTCTTAGCATCAATTTTTAAATTTCAATGCTAAAAAGTTTCAATTTAAATCATTAAGTATAAATTTGTTTATGGCTTTAGCCACTCCATCATTGTCATTGGTATCAGTAATATAATCCGCTTTGCTCTTTACAAGAGCTGTTCCATTTCCCATAGCAATGCCAAGACCTGCGTATTCTATCATTGATAAATCATTTTGGCTATCACCTATAGTTATTATTTCTTCTGCTTCTAAATTATAATACTTTGCAAGTTCTTTAACTGCTTGTCCTTTTGATACACTTTTTGAAGTAATCTCAATATTATTTTTACTTGAACTTACAATCTCTAAATCAACTATTTTCTTAAAATCTTCTTTTGCTATTTCTAGCCTACGTGGGCTTGTATCTAATATTTCACATTTAATTATATCCTTACTATTTTCTTTTATTATTTTAAACAAATTAGGCTTTGATACATAGCTTATGTTTAACTTTCCATTTTCAGAATTCATCATAGATTTAAGAAATAGATATTTTGTAATAACATATATAAGTCTACTGGAGCTAATTATACTGTTATGAGTATTTAAATTTAACTTTAATTTATGTTTATTGCAAACCTCTATAATTTTAGACAAATTTTCAATACCTAACTCATTTTTATAAATAACCTTGTCTGCTAACTTTTCTTTTATAATAGCCCCATTTGATGCTATAACTGGTGACTTTACACCTATTAAATTTGAATAAAAAGCCGCATTGCTATAAACTCTACCAGTAGCAATAACAATTTGTACTCCTAAATCATGTGCTTTTTTAATCGCATTTTTATTAGCATCACTTACTACTCGTTTACTGTTTAAAAGTGTCCCATCCATATCAATACACATTAACTTATATTTCATATATTATCACCTGCATAATTTATTCAACTTTTGTTTTTATCTAATAATTAAGATTATATCATAAAGTAATGTGTTTTATCTTTAAGTTTATATTAAATTCCCATTGATTTTTAGCTATTCAAAAACCAAATTGCAAAATTAAGAACGCCAGCAAACGAAACCCACACAATATAAGGTACCATTAGATATCCTGCTACCTTGTCAATTCTAAAAAATTCGAAAGTTGTGAGCAAAATAAAAATTAATAATATCAATAGCTCCACAAAAGCAAGTCCATATAATCTGAATCTAAAAAATATAATGGACCATAAAAAATTCAGAAATAATTGTATAGCATATAGTAGAAGTGCTTTTTTCACATTCCCCCCTTGTTTTCCATGTTCCCATATTCTATATGCCGCAATGGCCATTAATATGTAGAGAACTATCCATACAATTGGAAACACCCAACCTGGAGGTGAAAACACCGGTTTTGTAAATCCCTCATAATCTTTCATATTATCCATGCTTAAAAATCCGCTGAGACCACCAACGCCAAGTGCTATAATAATACTTATAATAGCAGCACCTATTTTAGTTTTATCCCCAACCTTCAAAATATTCAATTTACCACACGCCCCCCATTATTCAGTGACAAGTTAATGTAACTTTATCTTATACAGTATTATATACTCATTGAAGCTGGACTATGCCTATTATAAAAAAGTGGTTTTCTCTCCTGTATAAAGAATTGCTAGCCTATGAAGTGGTCTTGTACATTCTATATAAAGAAGTTTTTTATCTAACTCTGTATTATAATTTTCATTTGATGCATCATAGATTATTACAGCATCAAACTCCAGACCTTTGGCCATATATGAAGACACTACAACTGTGCCACCTTTAATTTCTCTTTTATCTTCGCTTAACATATTTACCTTTATGATATTTTTTAATTTTTTATAAACCTTTATTTTTTGCTTTTCAGTTTTGCATATGATTCCAATAGATTTTAGCCCCTGTACATAGTAATTGTTTGTTATCTTTTTTATTTCATTATTCATTTCATCCAAATTGTCCATATGTGAAAGCCGTGGTTCTTCCTCATGCCTTTCAAAAAATTCTATACCTATATTGTTACTAAGAAGTTTCATTGAAAATGAATTTATCTCAAAGGAAGACCTATAACTTTTTTTTAGAGATAATTTAACTGATTTTTTCTTATTTAATATACTATTAATATCATTATATATTTTATCCGTCTTATCTCTTTCAATTATTTGATTATAGTCACCTAACACTGTGAATTTTGCATTTTTAAATAAAATACTAAATATTTTATACTGAATGGGATAATAATCTTGAGCTTCATCTATAACTACTTGCCTTATCTCATCATAATTTTTACTCTCTTCAACTATTAATTTAAGGTACAAAACAGCGGTGGCATCTTCAAAGCTCATAAATCCACTATTTAAATTTTTAGCAGTAGTAGCTAACATTCCATCAATGTTTACAGGTAGTTCAATTCCCTCTGATATTTGTTTTAAAAGCCCTTGTTTATTGAATAGCTGTTTATAGATTTTAAAACAATCAACATGTGTAAAACCAGTTATGTTATTTAAATTACTTTTAGTCTTAAGTAATAACCTTCTTTCTATCCTTGTAAGTCTTGCTGAAATAGACATTTTTATTTTATTATTGAGGAATTCCTTTTTTATATTTTCTTTTGTCTCCACGAGTATTCCATTATAGTACACATCTTGAAACTGTATCATATAATTTTCATAATATTCTATAAATTTATCTAAAATTTCAACAAAATCCAAAGAGCCTTTAAATTTAATATTATCCAGTTTGTTTCTACCAATGGCTGAATATTGCTTTTCAATTAAATATTCTAGTGCTGAACTTCTACTTTCTCCATGAAATTTATTTCCAAGATATTTTTTTGTTATTTCCTCATATGTAACCTCCTTCACATTTTCTTCTCCAAGTTCTGGCAATACGTCTGAAATATAATCGCTAAATATAGAATTTGGTGAAATTATAATTATGTTATTTGACCGTAATTTTAGTCCTAGACCAACATAGAGTAAAAATGCAATTCTATGTAATGCTATTGAAGTCTTGCCACTCCCTGCTGAGCCTTGAACAATCAAAAGATCACTATCAATATCTCTTATGATTATGTCTTGTTCCTTTTGAATTGTCTCCACTATATTTTTCATTTTACTTGAAGAATTATTACCTAATGCTTCTTGGAGAATTTCATCATTTATACCAGTACTACTGTCAAAAAAATAATTAAGTTTTGAATTTTCTATTTTATATTGCCTTTTTAATTCTATTTTTCCCTTGATTATACAATTTGGAGCATCATAAGAAGCTTCTCCTCCTACTTCGCATCTATAGAACATACTTGAAACAGGAGCCCTCCAATCATGAACATAAATATCATCGGTTTTGTCATCCATTATGCTAAATCGACCTATATATATCTGATCTTTATCCTCTTCAAAATCATCCTCCACAAAGTCAAATCTTCCAAAATAGGGAGACTTAATTGCCGCTTCATATTTATTAAGTTCATTTTTATTATTGTGATAATTTCTATCTGCAGTTCTAAATTCCATAAGACTACTAGTCATTTCTGCAATTTTGTCAAAATCATTTGAAGAATGTGAACTATTTTCCCACATTTCTTTTCCTGCAGTCCTAAATTCTGTGAGCCTTTTGTCTGATTTATTTTGCAACTTAATCAAATTTTCCCCTATGTATTCTATTGTTTTGTCCAAATATTCCTGCTCCAATATTTTATCTTCATTTGTTTCTGCCATATTATCACTCTCCAAAAAATTTAAAAAAATCTATTAACACCTGTCCGTAATTTGACATCTAGCTGTAATTTATGATATGATTAATTTGTATTATTTAATAGATTTTTCAGTAGTGTTCAACTGCTTATTATAAAGTAAAGTTGCGCTTATGTAAAGCATAAGCGCAACTTTTTTTGTTGATGTAAATTTTTATTTTTTAGATACCTTATTTAAATTGCTTTACTTTTCTGTTCTAAAATCATAGGTGATTCTTTAATAATAAAACTTAGTAGTAGACTAATAAACATAATGAAAATAAATATATACATACATAATTTAGTTGAAATTATATTCATACCCATAATAAAAAGAAGACCTGAAATCTGACCCGAAAGTATAATTAATCCTTGAGATAATGCTTCTGGGGCAGGATAGCTTACTTCTGCACTATACTGAAATCCAATTGGTGCTGCACTCATAAGAAAAAATCCAAAAACGAAAGATGCTATTAAAGTCCCTTGGTAGCTTTCAGCAAACGTTAATCCTAAAAGCCCTGGTATGGCAAACATAATTGATAAAATTAAAAATAATTTTCTTTTTCTAAATTTATCGGACAATAGAGGTAATATGCAAGCTCCTGCGACTCCACCAATTAACATTACTCCTCCGACAATTCCAATTTTAGTAGAATCTAAAGATTTTAAAATGCCTATTTTATCAATGCATGTACTTATAGCATTAAACATTCCAAGACCTAGAAAAAATATTACTAATAAAAATACCATATCCCTTTGTTTTAACATAAATACAATGCCTTGAAAAGTTTTTAATCGTTTTTCTATACTTTCTTTCGCGGGAGGTGTTGGTGGTTTTTCTTTTAAAAAAAGTAAAACTAGAATTGCACTTATAGCTGAAATTATTCCATAAAACCTGAGCATAAATGTTAAATCGTATACCTTATTGCCGTTAACAAAATTAAACTTTACAAGTAACGGTGTTACTACCATTGCAAAAATAATCCCCAAATACTGAAATAATGATGATATTCCAGCTTGAGCTGCTCTTTCGTCTATAGGAAACCAATTAGCTCCTATTTTGGTTGTTGCATTTATTATAAAAGGCTGTGCTAATGCAAGTCCAATTTGAGCAAATAAAACAACAGTGTAATCCTGAGCATAAGCTCCTTTAATAATACCAAAAACACCTGTAAGTACTGCCCCAATCCCTATGCCCATCTTAATTCCATACGTATCAATTATATACGATGCGGGTATACACATAATTATAAACACTATCATAAATATCATAGAAAGACTATCAATTTGAAAGGATGATACTTTATATACACTTTGAGCTATACTTGCTATTGATGCAAAAGTTAACCATTGCATTTGTATCACTGCATTGATGATAGAAAATGCCGCCAGTATTATCCATCTGTATTTATATGTTTTCATTTCCTTTTCCCTCATAAAAAAGCACCCCATTTATTATTAAAAACAATGTTAGTTGTAAGTTATTGCTTTTTATACAGTTTATTTAATATTAAATTACTGAAATTATTTAATAGCGTAAGTTACTTAATTTTCATCCAGATATTCATAACAAAGCGATGTGGCAATAATTTTGACATTAATTGCAATAGCTTTACGTGCAATCCAAGCACTGACATATCTTTACCTTTTCTGCTATCTTTTAAGGCCTTTTTAACAACAGCATCTGCCTCGTACAAAGGTTTAAAGTTTTTACAAGTATCAGGATTTTTAGTATCTCGAGCTACATCAAAAAATTCTGTTCGTACGTAACCTGGACATACCGCCGTTATTGACACACCTTGTTTTTTTAATTCTACGTTTAGAGCGCGACTGAAATGAACAACAAAAGCTTTAGTAGAAGCATACATATTAAATTCTGGAAGTGGCTGGAAAGCCGAGGAAGAACCCATCATAATCACTCTGCCCCCATCTTTCATATAGGGCAGGCAGGTATATGTTATATGGATTAATGATTTACAGTTTAAATCAATCATATTGTCAATCTCTTGTTCCGATAAATCATTGTAAGTTCCATATTTACCGAATCCAGAAGAATTTACTAGTAGCTTGATTTCTGGCTTTTCTTTTTCTAGTAATTCTTTGATAATAGTAAGACTCTCTTTCTTTAATAAATCTAAAGGTACTAGACGTACCTTTGGTGATACTGCCTGTTTGATTTCTTTCAGACGTTCATATCGTCTAGCAATAACCCATATTTGATCTAAAGATTCTGATAACGCTATTTGCTTTACAAATTCTTTTCCTAAACCTGAAGAAGCTCCTGTCACAATTGCTATTTTCATTTTAATCCCCCCGCCCTTACTTGTTAGTTTGTTCTAATGTATTAATAGTTTTTTTGTTGTAAATATTTCACTATATAGTTTTTTAGGCAAACATCCAGCTATTTTCTGATAACTTTTATTCATATGTGACTGGTCATAATATCCAGATTGAATAGCAAAATTACTAAGGGAGCATTCAATGTTATTTTTCTGTAGATTTGAAATTTTAACAAATGAAGCTTGAAATTTTATAATCTCACATAGTTCTTTAGGCGATATACCAACATGTTTATGAAACAGTTGCCTTAGGTATCTAATAGTGTAACTGGTTTCTTTAGCCAATTCCAATATTGAAATTCTACCTTCATAAGTAAGTATCCTTTTTATACAATAATGGACAATTTCAGAAGAATCGTAACTTTTTTTTATTTTTTTTAAAATATAATTTGTCATAATTCCAATGCGAAGATTAAAGTCCATGGCTTCATCCATCCTTGACAATTCAGAATCATTCTCCATTAAATCCATAAGTGGTATTACGTTCCCAATTAGTTCTGACGTGTATACTTTTAAAATATTCGTAAGAGCACCTGGCAAAAAGCGTACTCCGAATGCACATCCATTTTGATTTATTGGTAAAATTATTTTTTCCCTATAAAATCCTTCAACTGTTTTTATTAACCCTTCTTCACTGTATTTAAATATAAAATCTATACATCCATCCGGAAGCACATATATTTCATTATGTATCGCAGTAACAGAATCAAATTGATAAAAATCAGACACTATGCCAAATAACGGATTGTTATCTTGTACAACAAAATTATGATAATTTACGCTTTTCTCCAGTCCAGGTTGATATGGCGTATAATTGGACGATTTTAAATTAGTGTTTTTCATTATATTATCACCCTTTCATAGTAAATTATATATTTTTTAAGGATTAATTTTATCATTTTAATATATATCCCTATTATATACAGTGATATTTATTATTGTCAACATCATAATTATGTTCCCTTTTTTACTATACCTAATAACATCTCTATGATAGTATAAATATTATAAATTACTATATTGTGAGCAAAGAAGTTTTCTTATTTATATTGATGAAAAAACTTTTTATATTTAATAAAGGAGGAATTTGTTTTGTTAACACAAAAAGATAGTAAAACTTTAGCGTATGTTAATTTATTTGCAGTGCTTGGTACTTTGGAAAATTTATGTGATTTGATACAAGAGGCAAAAGATTTATTAAAAGGAAAATCTCCTATTTCAATTGGATTTAAAGTTAAAAATGGTCCAAGTGCTACACTATCATTTATTGATGGTTCCTGTTATATAAAAGAAGGTTGTAGTGCTTGTACAATTATGCTCCCCTTTTCTTCCTGTGAAAAATTCAATAATTTTATTTTAGGAACAGTTACTCCTATTCCATCAAAAGGGTTTACAAAGATATCCTTCCTCTTAAAAACCCTTGTTCCGCTGACAGATATGTTGTCAAAATATCTTAAACCATCAAAAAAAGATTTAGAAGACATTACCTTTCGTGAAATTAGTACAAAACTTACACTTTATACAGCTGCTTCCGCTATCTCACAAGTAGGAAATCAAGATAAAAGTGGAAGGTTAAGTTCTAGCCTTATTCCTAATGGAGATATTGCAATTAATGTAGCAAATGTTATGGGGGTAACTGTAAGGGTAACAGATCACCATCTAATTACTATAAGAAAACCATGTGAAAAACCAAGAGCAGTAATGGAATTTTCAAATCTAGAGATTGCAGGGCAATTGTTAAATGGTGAAGTAAGCGCCATGGCTTGTATTTGTAACGGAAGCATTAGTATGCGTGGAATGATAAATATGATTGATAATATTAATCGAATACTAGATCGTGTTGGTCAGTATTTAAGTGAATAAGGAGGTATAATTTATGAATTTTCCTATTAATAAATATTCCAAAAGCCAAGAACTATTTAAACGTGCCTTTGAAGTAATTCCTTCAGGAATATATGGACATCAAGGACCTTCTGAAGGTTGTTATATTCCTAATAATGCTTTCCCACTGTTTTCTTCTAGAGCCAAAGGATCGCACTTTTGGGATTTAGATGGTAATGATTATATTGATTATATGTGTGGTTATGGTCCAAATGTTCTTGGATATTGTGATTCGGACGTAGATGCTGCTGCGCTTGAACAATTAAAGAAAGAAAATTGTGTTACCATTCCTTCATCCATAATGGTTGATTTTGCCGAGCTTTTAGTTGATACTGTTGCCTGTGCAGACTGGACTTTCTTTGCTAAAAATGGAAATGATGTTACCTCACTAGCTGTTATGACTGCTAGAGCAGCTACTAACCGAAAGAAAATAGTGTTTTTTAACGGGTATTACCATGGAGTTTCCCCTTGGGCTCAAAAACTAGATTATCCTGGTATTCTTGAGGAAGAAGTTTGTAATAATCTTTATATAAATTTTAATGACTTTCCAGCCTTGGAAAAACTTTTTTCTGACAATAAAGGAGAAATCGCAGGAATTATTGCACAACCATATATGCATGGTAATTTTGCAGATAATTATTTTGCAGATAAAGGTTACTGGCAAAAGGTTCGTAAACTATGTGATGATAACAGTGTAGTTCTTATTATTGATGATGTACGTGCCGGCTTTAGAATGGATCTTGCGGGCTCAGATCATTATTTTGGATTCAAAGCAGATTTGATTTGTTTCTGCAAAGCCCTTGCCAATGGCTATAATGTTTCTGCTCTTTGTGGAAATTCTTCTTTAAAAGATGTAGTTAGTAGCTTATCTTATACTGGAAGCTACTGGATGAGTGCTGTACCTTTTGCTGCTGGTATTGCTTGCATCAATAAGATGAAAGCCTTAAATACTCCAAAGCTTTTTGAAAATCTTGGAACTGAACTTACTGATGGTTTTGTAACCGCAGCTAAAAATAATGGTTTTAACCTAATAGTTTCTGGTCATCCTTCACTTTTTTATTTAAGACTAGCAGATGATGACTCTTTAATGCTTCATCAAAGATGGGTTGCGGAATGTGTAAAGAGAGGAATTTTCATAACATCTCATCATAATCATTTTATAAATGCTGCTCTAACACATGAAGACATTAAAACATCTATTGAAATAGCAGAAGATGCTTTCCATGCTTTACATAATTCACTTTAATTACTAAAAAAAAAACGTAAAGATGGGTTGAAAATTCTATTTGATATACAAGTTGTAAACCTAATAAAGGCTGTCTAAAAACAGCCTTTATTTATCAGAATAAAACGTTTTAGTCATCTGATAAGAAAAATATAACTTTTCTCTGTAACAAGGAAATTGCTTTTCTACTGCTTTTCATCAATCAAATATAAAAGATCATCTTCCACATTATAAAGAAGTGGCGCTATTAAAACAGTAGGATAAATCTCTCTAAGCCTTTTAACCTCACTTATTGCAAAAGTCACTTCATTTACAATTTCACATATAGGTGCATAACTTTTAAAATAGTCTTCAGCATAAATTTTTTTCCAACCTGTAACTTTAATTATTCCATTAACTATCTTTTCTTTTCTACCGCCAAGATTAACCATTCCACAATCACTATGTACAATTAGAGCTATTGTTTTAACTCCGCTAGCCGAAAGAGCATAAGAAACATAAAAGCTACTATTATGCAGATTACTTCCTCCAGTTCTAATTACATATGCAAAGTTTTTAGGAATATTTAGTTGAACTCTGTTATCCATGCATGTCCCTATAATAAGCTCTGCGTCATTTATTCCATCTTTTGTTTCACCAAAATTATGGTACTCCAAAAGTTTACTTATTGGAGTATCTTTATATATATTAAAAATGTCATCTTTATTTGTTACTTTTACCAATCTATTCATAACCCCTCCATAATAATCGCTTAATTTTTAATAAATATTATACCATATTATTATGGACAGAAATACTAAAATTCAGTAAATATGTTTTAAGTATTGTAATTTACATATTTAAACTTCTAAGGCTCTTCCAAAATCTTCAATCAAATCATCAATATTTTCTAGTCCTAAAGAAACTCTTATTAAATTATCCTTTATACCAAGTTTTTCTCTTTCTTCCTTTGGTATTTCTGCATGAGACATCTTTACAGGATATGAAACTATACTCTCAACACCACCAAGACTTACTGCTACAGCTGCTAGTTTTACACTCTTCATAAAATGTATTGCTATATCCGTATCTTTTGTTTCAAAAGATAGCACTGCACCACCACCCCTTGCCTGAGAAAAATGAACATAACTTCCTGGATGATCTGCAAGACCGGGGTAATAAACCTTATTCACATTTTTATTTTTATTTAAAAAGCTTGCTAGTTTAGCCGCGCTTTTTTGCTGTTCATCTAATCTTACCTTAAGTGTTTTTAGTCCCCTAAGTAGTAACCAAGAATCTTGAGGTCCGAGTATTGCTCCAAATGCATTTTGAACAAAATACACTCTATCTGCTAGTTCTTTTCCCTTTACTACTACAAGTCCACCAACCACGTCACTGTGACCACCAATAAATTTAGTGGCACTATGTACTACAATATCAGCTCCAAGTTTTATAGGATTTTGCAAGTACGGCGACATAAATGTATTATCTACAATGACTATAAGATTATGTTGTTTTGCTATTTTAATAACTGCTCTTAAATCCGTTATTTTTAAAAGAGGATTGGATGGAGATTCCAAAAATATAGCCTTTGTATTTGACTTTATACTCATACTAACTTCTGCAAGATTTGAAGTATCCACAAAACTTGTTTCTATATTGAATTTACTTAAAAATTCAGTAGTTATCCTATAAGTTCCACCGTATACATCTTTACAGGCTATTATGTGATCACCTGATGAAAATATTGATAGAACTGATGAAATCCCAGCCATTCCAGATGAAAATGCAAAACCTTTATCTCCGCCTTCTAATATAGCTATTGTATTTTCAAGTGCTTCTCTAGTTGGATTACCTGATCTTGAATAATCATATTTTCCCATGTTTTCTATATCAAATTGATGAAAAGTAGAAGTTTGGTATATTGGTATGCTAATTGCCCCTGTATTTTCATCTATTTCATTTCCGTTGTGAATAAGTTTAGTTCCAAATTTCATGTTTATAGCCCCCTAGTTATTAATAATTTAAACTTTTGTTAAGATCATTTATAAGATCATTTACATTTTCTATGCCTACTGAAAGTCTTAAAAGCTTATCAGTAACACCTATTCTATTTCTCATTTCCTCAGGAATAGACGCATGGGTCTGAACATATGGATAAGTTATAAGACTTTCTACACCGCCAAGACTTTCAGCAAAAGTTATGATTTCAACTTTTGCAAGTACTTTCTCTACAATGTTTTTTTCCTTAACTGTAAATGAAATCATTGATCCAAATCCACTTGTCTGCTTTAATGACACTTCATAACCTTCATGATCCTTAAATCCTGGATAATACACTTTATCAATGAAATCACAGTTTTTAAGCCATAGTGCTATTTTTTTTGCATTTTCCTGCTGTTTTTCAAGTCTTATAGCAAGAGTTTTTATACCACGAAGTATGAGCCAACTATCAAAAGGCGAAAGACTAGCCCCAATGGAAACCTGAGTAAATCTCAGTTTTTCTATTAACTCATCATTACTTGCTACCAGTAGCCCTGCCATAGTATCATTGTGTCCACCCAAAAATTTTGTTCCGCTATGAACTACTATATCAGCCCCATGATCCAGTGGCCTTTGAAAATATGGCGTAAGGAAAGTATTATCCACTATTGTAATAATACCATTCTGTTTTGCTAAAGCAGATATTTTTCCTATATCACTAACTTTCATCATGGGATTAGAAGGTGTTTCCATGTAAATAGCTTTTGTATTAGCCTTTAACGCTAATCTAATTTTTCCCAAGTTTGTTGTGTCAACATAAGTTGCTTCAATGCCATAAACCTTATATACATCTTCAAAAATCCTATATGTTCCACCATATAAATCATCTGATATTATTATATGCTCTCCTGGTTTTAATAGTCTGGCAACGCTGTCTATTGCTGCCATTCCAGTGGAAAAGGCTATACCTTCTTTTCCACCTTCAAGCTTTGCAATAGTTTTTTCAAGTTCTTCTCTTGTAGGATTTTGAAGCCTTGAATAATCATAACCTGTGCTTTTGTTTAATCCCTTATGTTTAAAAGTTGCACTTTGATATATTGGAACACTTATGCAACCTGTTTGATCTTCCCATTCACCGCTTCCATGAACCATTATTGTCTCTAAATTACTACAGTCTGTTTTCAAAATTAACGCCTCCTAATCTTTTCTAGACAAACAAAAAAAGCCGCTCTTCAAAAGAAAAGCAGCGCACAAATAGAATCCGCGTCTTTTCTTATCTTCCAGAAATATATTTCATTTCTGCAGGAATTAACACCGTTACATTCGAATGAGAATGCCGGTTGTTGGGTTTCATAGGGCCAGTCCCTCCACCTCTCTTGATAAGAACAAGATTGTTATTAATATTTAATTAACTTATTTAGATTTTAACCACTAAACATGATTATGTCAATACTTTTTTATCTTTTTAAATAAAATTAAAAATCACTCTGCTAATTTCTACTCCTGCCTAATACAAAATCGCCCTAACTTGTAACTTGTAACTATCTAACCAGCCATCCCCCATCAACAGCAAGTATGTGACCATTTACGTAATCAGATGCTCTTCCTGATAAAAATACAACTGTTCCCATTACATCAATTGGATAACCCCATCTTGCCGCAGGAATCCTTTCTAATATTTCTTCACTTCTATTTTCATCAGATCTAATTTTTGCTGTGTTATTTGTTACTATGTAACCCGGAGCGATTGCATTAACCTGTATATTTTTACATGCAAGTTCATTTGCAAAAGCCTTTGTTATTCCTGCGACTCCATGTTTCGCTGCAGTATATGCAGGAACAAATTTACCACCCTGGAATGATAACATAGATGCTATGTTAATAATTTTACCACTACCTTGATTTGCCATAATAATAGCAACCTTTTGGCTCAAATAATATACGGCATCCAAATTCACACTTATCACTTGTTTCCAGTCTTCATCCTTGTACTCGAGAATGGGAGCTCTTTTTATCATTCCCGCATTGTTCACCAATATATCAATTTCACCAAAAACCTTGATACATTTATCAATCAAATTTTTTATGTCTTCCTTCTGAGATAAATCTCCTCTAAAAAATTCAACTTTTCTTCCTTCCTTTTCGACTAATTTTCTTGTTTCTTCACCATCATCACCGTGAGTAACTATAAAAATATCTGCACCTGCTTTTGCAAGTGCTACTGCAAAACCTTGTCCAAGTCCCGTATTGCCACCTGTTACTATGGCAACTTTGTTGTCCAGCCTAAAAAAATCCATTGAAAAATCTGATACTGAATGTTCCATACTTCAAAACACCTCTTTTATCTATTTTAAATCCTTTGATTTTATATCATCCATATCCGTAAAAGTCTTATTTTCACCAACCATTCCCCAAATAAATGTATAGTTTTTAGTCCCTACTCCAGAGTGAATTGACCAACTTGGAGAAATAACTGCCTGCTCGTTTTTCACAACTATATGTCTTGTTTCATCTGACCTTCCCATAAAATGAAATACAACATTTTCTTCATCCATATCAAAATATAAATACACTTCCATTCTTCTGTCATGAGTGTGACAAGGCATGGTATTCCAAATACTTCCTTGGTCAAGTACAGTCATTCCCATAACTAGCTGACAACTCTCGCAAACTGCTGGATGCACATATTGATTTATTGTTCTCTTGTTACATTCCTCATCACTACCAGCCTTAACCTTATTTGCTTTTTCTAAATTTATCCTTACCGTTGGATATGTTTTATGCGCTGTGGCACTATTTAAATAAAATTTAGCGGGTTTATTTATATCTTTGCTTTCAAAACTTACCGTTTTTACTCCCATTCCAACATAAAGGCCATCTTTTGCCTGCATCTCATACTTTTTCCCATCTAGTGTTATTGTTCCTATTCCTCCTATGTTGATAATTCCCATTTCTCTTCTTTCAAGAAAATAATCACAACCAAGTTCTTTACTCCCCTCAAGAATCAATGGTTTAGTAGTTGGAACCACACCTGCCACAATTATTCTATCATAGTGACTATAAACCATAGTTATTTTCCCTAGTTCAAAAACCTTTTCAATAAAAAAGTGATCTCTAAGTTCCTTAGTATCATATTTCTTCACGTCATCATAATGACTCGCATACCTAATATCCATTTTACATACCTCGCAATTATCATATTTTGTTCTCGTTAACGTTAACAATTTGATTATATTATACACTTTGCTTTTCCTAAGGTCAACTATACCTTTATTTTTCACCACAAGATTTTCTAATTACTAGCTTTGGTTCAAGTATATTAATTTTACTCTTTATAACCTTTCCTCTTATTTCACATAATAATAACTCTGAAGCTAAGTTACCAATTTCTTTATTATTTTGATCTACCGTTGTAAGCGGTATTGTAAGCATTGACGATTGTTCAATATTATCATATCCAGCAAGCCCTAAATCTCTTGGAATTTTTATATTATTTACAAAACAGTATTTGAGCACCCCCATTGCAACAGTATCATTAATTGCAAAAATACTGTCCACGCCTTCGGAAATTAATATTCCAGCTAAATTATATCCATCCTCAAATGTAGAATTACTATTAACAACAATCTTTGAGTTTAGCTCTATACTATTTTTTATAAGCAAATCTTTATAAGCTCTAAACCTTTCATTAGAAGCAGTAGATTTTTTGTCTCCAAGTATTACTCCTATTTTTTTATAACCTTGCATAATCATGTGTTCTATTATTTTTGTACCACCATAATAATTATCATTTCCTACAAAAGTTATATCTAAACCCTCCACATAATTATCTGCTACAATCACAGGTACGTGTTTAATAAACTCCTCATAATCTTCCTTCTTAGGATTCACAGGTAAAATAATTATCCCGTCAACTCTGCCCTCAACAAGGAAATTTAAATACTTATTTTCATTTATTTTTTTTCTATCGCTATTACATAATATTAAACCATACCCTTGCTTCTCAAGGTATGTACTTACTCCCTTGCTGATATTTGCATAATATTGATTTGCAATATCAGGTATTATTAATCCTACCATCTTTGTTTTTTTGGTTATAAGGCTTATAGCTGCAGAATTAGGCTTGTAATTTAATTCTTTACATGCTCTCAAAATTCTCTCTCTAGTATCTTTAGATATTTCTTTGCTATCATTTAGTGCTCTTGATACCGTCATAGCAGACACTTTACAGTATTTTGCAACATCTTTTATATTAATCATATATTCCAGCTTTTATTGCTGGATTTCACCTACCTTTTATGTTTACTTATCAATTTTATATTAATGTGTCATCATACCATCACTGCTATCTACAGGTATAGCTTTTCCTAGATATTTAGGATCTGGTTTGAAAACATTAACAAAGAAAAAGTCCTTAGTTCTTGCCATATATTCCCTGATCTTATATACTACTATCCCAGGATAAGTATGCTTGTCTGCTGCAACTCCATAAGCTTCAATTCCAATTTGTCTCGCCATATATACAGCTCTTTTAAGGTGATAGTCTTGAGTGGCAATTATAGCACTTTTCACTTTAAATATAGCCTTCGCACGATACACTGTTTCATAGGTACTAAATCCTGCATGGTCCATAAATATAACGTGAGTATCTACACCTTTTTTCTCTAAATATATTCTCATAGCATCCACTTCGTTATACGCTACTGTTCCATTGTCACCGGAAACTATTATCTTTGCATCTTTATTATTTTTATATATCTCTAGCGCCGTATCAAGACGATCTTGAAGCATTTCACTTACTCGTCCATTTGGATATACATATGCTCCAGGAACTATAATTGCCTCTACCTTAGGTATTTTTGATTTTTTATTTAATTGATATTTATTAGCTTTTTCAACAACTATAATGTTTATTATTACAAATAAAAAAATAATAATTACTATAAAGATGATTATATACTTAGCAATATGCTTTATTCTATTCATTTATTTATTTTCTTCTCCTTTTTTTGTTTCATTTGCGTTTAAATCTAATCTATTTTAAGCCCCATAGTCATTGAATCAAAAAAAATACCATTAATACAAAAGTCTCTACTAAGATTACCTTCTTCTTTAAATCCATATTTCCTATATAATTTTATTGCATTAATATTATCTGTCCTAACTCTTAAATTAATTTTGCGTATAATATTTGTACTCATTGCCCAAGTTATAATTTCTTCTAAAAGTACGCTTCCAACACCTAAATTCCAATAAGATTTTCTAACTGTAATTCCAAGTTCACCCACGTGCTGAGTTCTACTTCTACCACCAGCTGAAAATGAAGCTGAGCCTGCAATTTCTCCATTTGCCACAGCTACAAGCATTACTGAAGTCTCGGTATTAATATTCTCTATAAAAGTTAATTCATTTTCAAATGAAACATCCCACTCCCCAGCTCCAAATGTAAGGTTGTCCGATTCCCCACCAATAACTTTCATGTATTCCATAATTCCATTAATATCTTCACTTAAAACTTTTCTTACCGTAATTATTAATCCTTTTTTTACAGCTACCCTTCTCATAAGTATCACTTCCTCAACATTTCATAATAAATATATCCATATTCTTTTATATTTTATAACACAATTAAAACCGATCCAAATCTTTCATTGTTATGCTAGCATGCTCAAAACAACTACTTTGTTGTAATTATATTTTGTGCAAAACCTACTTATTAGGTAATATTTCTGTCCAATATCCATCAGGATCACTTATAAAATATAAACCCATTTCTTTGTTTTCATAGCAAATACAGTTCAATTTTTTATGTTTTTCAAATGCAGCATCAAACTCATCGGTTCTAACTGCCATATGAATTTCATTGTCACCTAAATTATAAGCTTCTTTTCTATCGCGAAGCCAAGTTAGCTCAAGTTGATAATTTGTTTCGCCATCTTCAAGATATACAAGTATAAATTCCCCATTAACCTGATTATGTCTTTTTACTTCTTTAAACCCTAGAGCTTCCTTGTAAAAAGTTATACTCTTTTCTAAATCAAAAACATTTATGTTATTGTGTACAAAATTAAATTTCATTATATTTTCCCCTCTTCTTTCAATTTATATGGTTTAGTTATATTATAATGTAAAT
>Ga0255362_1000155_pt1 | contig 17823 bp, 29 predicted proteins | sample GFST75r2metaG_FD_186000 | JGI IMG/M metagenome (GOLD analysis project Ga0255362, IMG submission 186000)
ACATATAACTGGCAATGGTATTTTATTTATCTGTGGGTTTGGATATGGGCATAAAGTTGATTCTAAAATTAGAGAGGAAGATTTAATTCAACCAACTGATTTTGAAGGTATTGAAAATTCTTTTGAGCTAATTAATCATATTGAAAATTCAGATGATAGAGGATTTTTTGTTACTTATATTTTTCGTAAGAGAAAAAGTTAAGACAACTATTTTCTTATATTGTACACTGAATTTCTATTTAAATTAATGAAGAATAGTAAAATATGGTGAACTAAAAGTTATTTATAATTTTGGGGGTAACAAATGATTTATAAAGGGTTTAAATTTGGAATGTTATTACAGATTGCTGTGGGCCCCATGTGTTTAATGGTTTTTAACACGTCTACTACATATGGATTTTTAATGGGTTTATCCCTTGTTTTAGCAATTGCCATTATTGATGGATTATATATAACTTTATCTGGTCTTGGTGTGGCAGTTATTATTAATAAAGAAAAGGTTAAATCTGTTATCAAAATATTGGGGTGTTTTGTATTAATATTGTTTGGTACAAATACAATAATGGGAGTATTTGCTTTTACATTTTTGCCTACTGTAGCATTATTTTCCAATGTTAGCAATCAGAATATTTTCATCCAAGGCTTATTGCTTACGGCTTCCAATCCATTGACAATTATTTTCTGGAGTGGTGTATTTTCAACTCAGTTAATTGAAAATACACTAACCAAAACACAACTTTTCTTTTTTGGATTTGGATGTATATTGTCTACTTTAGTATTTTTAACTGTTGTAGCATTTTGTGGTAGCGTTTTGGGTGCATTTTTACCTCCTATAATGATTCGAATTCTTAATGTTATTGTAGGATTTATTCTTGTTTTTTTCGGAATAAAATTGTTGTTCAAAAATAAGTGATGTACTAGTATTCATATCACGAAATCAGTATTAATTATGTTGCATTGGGGGGAATTTGAAAACTATTATCAGAGAATGTAAAATGCAGGAATATACAGAAATAGTTTTACATAATAAAAATGAAATGGGTTATGAATATCTTGCTGAAGATACAAAAAAATTTTAAGAAAATGTTTTAAATTATATTGTCTTAGCCTAACTTTTATTTTATTTAAGTCATCACAGTAAAACATTTTTAACTTATGGGGGAAATAAAAATGATAGATATTATAGATGCCGTATTTATAGATAGGGATGGAACTATGGGAGGCGATTGTTCAGTAATTTATCCAGGGGAGTTCAAATTATATCCATTTGCAGAGAAAGCAATAAAACTTCTGAAAAATTCAAACATAAAAGTTTTTGCATTTACAAATCAACCTGGAATTTCTAGAGGTGAAAGTACATCTCTTGAATTTGAAAAAGAATTATTAGAATTTGGATTTGAAAAAGCCTATATATGCCCACATACACATGAGGAACAATGCTCTTGCAGAAAGCCAAGTCCTAAATTATTATTTAAAGCTTCAAATGAATATAACATTGACCTCAAAAAATGTGTTGTAATTGGAGACAGATGGAGTGATATGTTGGAAGGTGACAGTGCTGGCACAAAAAAATATTAGTTATGACTGGTGCAGGAACTGAATCATTAGGGAAGAATAGAAATAAATGGGGTAATATAGAACCTGACTATATAGCAAAAAATGTTTTAGACGCAGTATTATGGTTATTATCATAAAGTAAAACAATGTGAATTTAGTATATTAATTAGTTATTGTGTTGCAAGAAAGGAGAAATGAATAATAATGAATGAAATATTTAAGCAAATACCATTATATAGGTTTATAGCATTTTGTAATGACACGAATATGGACAAGGTTGTATTAGATTGTGGTGCAGGAGGAGATTGTCCACCGCTAAGCTTATTTTTAGAACATGGTTTCTTAACACATGGAATAGAATTTAGTATTAAACAATTAGAAGATGCTAATAAATATGCAAATAATAAAAGCCAGAATTTAAATATTAACCAAGGAGATATGAGAAAATTAAAATTTGAAAATGATTCATTAAGTTTTGTCTATTCTTACAATTCAGTATTTCATATGACAAAAGAAGATGTTGCAAAATCTATGAATGAAATGAAACGTGTATTAAAGCCAAATGGACTAATGTTTGTAAACTTTGTTACCACAAAAGATTTCCGTTGTGGTAAAGGTGTAGTCGTTGGCGAGAATCAATATGAACAAATGGATGATGAAACTCCTGTAATACATTCATATTATGAAGAATGTGAACCAGACAAATATTTTGAGAATATGAAAATATTATATAAAGAAAGTAGAGTACTAGAAAGAATATATGAAGGTGAAAAAATCAGACAAGGTTTTGTTGATTATATTGTGAAGAAAATATAAGGTAATGAATATTCTTAAAAGGTGAATTAAAAACCAATATATTTGATGAGGAAGTGAATAGCGTGAAAATAGCCGTAATACATGGAAGTCAAAGAAATGGTAATACAGAAAAAACTATTGATATAGTTAAAGAAAAATTAAATTCTCTTGGAGATAATGATTTCTTCGATTTCTATTTACCAAAAGACTTGCCATTGTTTTGTTGTGGATGCTTTAAATGTATTGACACAGGAAATTTTGGTGGTGAATGTTGTCCTCATTCTAAATATACTCATCCTATTTTGGAAGCAATGAAAGTTTCTGATGGCATTATTGTAGGTTCACCTGTTTATTCCCTTGCTGAAAGTGGACAAGTTAAAGCTTTTCTGGATCATTTAGGATGCATCTTTATGAGTCACAGACCATTGGAAGAAATGTTTTCCAAGACTGTTCTTGTAATATCCACAACTGCTGGTACCGGTACAAGGTATGTTATAAAACCAATAGAAAGAGCTTTAAGGTACTGGGGAATTCCAAAGATATATTATAAATGTGGGTTAACTCTTTGGGCAAAGAATTGGAATGATATGCCACTAAAAAAGCAAGGTAAATATGGAAAATGTTTGGGCGAGAAAGCATATGCTTTTTATAACTCAATGAAAAAAACAAAAAAACATATTCCATTAAAAACGAAAATATTGTTCAAAATATTCAGAAATCTTATGAACGGATATTCAGACGGTCATAAAGATAAAGAATATTGGAGAGATAAAGGTTGGCTACAAGGGAAAAGACCTTGGTAAAATAATCATGTTTACTTGTAATTCATAACTTTTTTATCATGCTATGCAAGAGTAGAGAAGTGCGTATATTCCCTATGGTAGATTTGAATAGTAAGGATTCGTCGTTAACAAATAAATTAATAAAACATTTTAATAAATCTTAAGATGTTGAAATTGTTTCCACATCTTATGAATTCCAAAAGGGTGGAAATCTAATGTTATCTATTAAGAAATGAATATAGCATGAAGAGAAATTAATTCGTAATTTTTATATCTTGCATGACAGAGGTTGAATAAGGTGAATTAAAATTTTCTAAATAGGGGGGCTAAATAAAATGAATAATGTTGTATTATTAGAAAATGAATTAACTGCGGAACAGTTTTGTAATTTGCAGGAAGCAGTAGGCTTTGGGAACCCTAATATTATACAAATTGAGAAGGCTATTGAAAACACTATATATTCTATCTCCATAGACATAGAAGGAGAAATTGCTGGAATGGGCAGATTAGTTGGTGATGGTGCAAAGATATTTTATATACAAGATGTCTGCATCAAGCCAGAGTTTCAAGGAAAAGAAATTGGAAAACTGGTTGTTGAAAAGTTACTTGAATATGTTAGGAATAATAGTATAGAAAATTCATATGTTACTGTAGGATTAATTTCAGCCAAAGGTAAGGAAGGATTTTATCAAAAGTTGGGATTTAGAATTCGTCCAAATGAAAAAGAAGGTAGTGGAATGATGATAAATTTTAAATTATAATGAAAAAAATAAGTAAACCTTTAGTATGTTTAGTTCACAATCTTCTTTGATTATGTAACAACTGTTGATAATGATGCTGTAATAAACTGGAACAATACAAATGAAAGATTTAATGTAGAAGAATTTGTGAGAGCAAATTCATAATATCCTGGAGATTGGAGTATTAAAGTTGAAAGTTTGGAATGCATTGAAAATTTAGTTATTTCTGTTGTTAAAGTACAACTTAAAAATGATGATGTATTTGTTCATGCAACATCATTTTTTGAATTTAACAACGGTAAAATTAAACTGTTAAATGAATACTGGGGAGATGATGGGAAAGCACCACAATGGAGAATTGATAAACAAAATGGGAAGCAAATTAACTAAATGACATAGTATTTTCATATGTTATGTCACAAGTGAAATTATATGTGTTAATATAGAAAAATTTTTATTACATATTGATGGGGGCAGTAGTTTATGGATATTAATATTATCAAAGCAGAAAACAAACACTTGATTGACTGCACAGAAGCCTTGCAGAAATCTGAATTAGGACGAGTATATTTTGCAGAAGAAGGTAAAGCAATTAAAGCTTTAAGTGAAGGAATTTCTAAAGGAGAAATTTTTATTGCCATAAATAAAGAGGGTATATGCCTAGGGTTCATTTGGTTTATCCTTAATGGTGCTTTCCACAGCTTTCCGTATTTACATATTATAGCTGTAAAAGAAGAGTTTCGTAGTCTAGGAATAGGGAAGAAACTATTAAAATACTTTGAACAAGCAACTTGTAAAACCTCTTCAAAAATATTTCTTGTAGTTGCAGAGTTTAATCCAGATGCTAAACAATTGTATCAGAGTATTGGCTATACAGAGATTGGAATTATTCCAAACTTGTATAAAAGAGGCGTAACGGAGTGCTTAATGATGAAAGAGATATAATCATTATTAGTTACTTTTTATACAACATTCTTATTAAAACACCTAATATAAAAAAATAATACGCAATGTTCTTATATTGTGCATTGAATATATATATGTTAATGAACAATAGTAAAGTATAGTAAGATAACTTCATATTACAGGAATTAGGTACGGAGGTTATATTTTATGATAATAATGTTAAATGGTGCATTTGGTATTGGAAAAACATCAGTGGCAAATTGCTTAGTAAAAAATATCAAAAACAGCATGATTTATGATCCTGAGGAAGTGGGCTTTCTACTAAGAAATATTATTCCAAGAGAGGTTATGAATGATGAAGAGAAAACAGGTGACTTTCAAGATTTGGTTTTGTGGAAAAAGGTTGTGGTAATCATAGCCAGTGAAATCAAAAAACAATACAATAGACATCTGGTTATTCCAATGACTATAAGTGAAATTGAATACTTCAAATATATTATCAATGGTTTGAAAAACATTGATAATGATATATACCACTTTTGTTTAACAGCACCACTGGATAAGATACATTTAAGATTAAATCAAAGGGGTGAAATCCCTGATAGCTGGGCTTTTCTTCAGACTGAAAAATGTCTTAAAGCTTACGAAAATTATGATTTTGGCGAATATATAGATACTCAAAATAGTAGCATTGAAGAAGTGACCCAAATAATTATAGATAAAATTAGGTCTGAATTCTAAAGTTGATAGATATTTTGCAGTTCAACCATTCTAAATAATACACAAACAAATATTATGGACTTTCCTATGAAGATTTTATTAATCGAGCATTGCCAAAAGCTACAAAATCTTCCAACAGTATAGATTTACATAATGGTTATTGTATTAATAAAAATTATCGTGGTAAAGGATATGCCACTAAAGGGTTGGCATTAGCAATAGAAAAGGCAAAACAAGTTATCAAAGAAGGTGAAATATATTTCAGCGTTCATATTGATAATGCTGCATATATCCATCATTCTGATGAAAAAGAACATTACACAAGAATAAAAATATAACAAATTCCAATTTATGTGACTGAATAAAATGAGCATAATGTGTAATTAATTGAGAAGAATTAAAGGAGAGAGGTATTTTCTGGATATATGCATAGTTTAGAAAGATATAAAAGAAATCGAACTTATAAAACCATTATGGGAACAGCTTAATTTTGTACATTTTGAAAAATCAATTTATTTTAAGAGTAAATATGAGAAATTTACCTTTGAAAAAAGAATGGAATCTATTTATAAAAAAACTAAAGAAAGCATTATTAAGCTTGATATGCTTTTAAACAGTGACAATGGCAATTACGTAGGATATTGTCTAAGTTCAATTGAAGATACTTTTGGAGAAATAGAATCTATATATATTGAAAAACAATATCTTATGAATTCCAAAAGGGTGGTAATCTAATGTTATCTTTAGTGATTATAGTGTGAAGTGGGATTAATTCACACTCTCCTTATCTTGCGTCATAACGGTAATTTACAACGTTCTAAATGGCATTATTGAAAGAGAGGAATCTAATAATATGATTAAAGAAATTAAATTGCGTAGAAGTATAAGAAAATATATTGATAAACGGGTTGAGAATGAAAAAATTATTCAGTTGCTTGAGAGTGCAAGACTTGCTCCATCTGGTAGTAACACACAACCTTGGCATTTCATTGTAGTGAAATCTGAATTAAGTAGACAAAATTTAGCTGAAACATCTCATAACCAAAAATGGATGCTTTCTGCTCCAGTTTTTATTGTATGTGTGGCTGATATATGTTGCAGAATAGAAGAAAATGTAGCTGTATCGTTAAATGAAAATAGTCCACAAGAAGAACTTAAACAGATAATCAGAGATACATCAATTTCTGTAGGACATATACTACTTGAAGCTGAAAATTTAGGATTAGGTACTTGTTGGGTTGCATGGTTTATCCAAGACAAAATCAGACCAATCTTAAATATACCTGCTGATAAATATGTAGTTGGTATTATCACTCTTGGTTATGCAAATGAAACACCAAAAGCTCGTCCACGAAAGAACCTTGAAGAAATAATACATTATGAAAATTGGTAATGGTTAACATATAGATGAAGCATATTAATTCACAATTTTCGTAAGTCACGTCGCAAGGATATCTTATTATTTATTAATGAAAGGAAAACGTATATGGATATTAACAAAAAAGATTTGAGAGTTTCTGAAATGTTAGAATTGTCTTATAAGCTATGGGAAAAGCATAGTGATTCATGGTCTCCTATGGAGCCTCAATATGCAAAAACATTTATTCTTTATATGATTGAAAAAATTGGTAAATCCATTGCAATCATTAAGAAAAAAGGTGAAGAGAACATAATGAATGATTCAGAAGTAAGAGAACATTTTATTGAAGAATCTGGAGATGTCATAATGTATTTTATGGATGTGTTAAATAGATTTCATATTTCTTCACAAGAATTTTCAGATATATATATAAAGAAATTTGAGAGAAATATGAATAGAGATTATGAAAAACAATACAAAAATTTAAAATAATTAGTATAGGGGTGGAACTATGGTTGTTTATAAGAAGGGGAAGAATGATAACTAAAATAAAAAAATGGGAATTGAAACAGAGAGATTAGTGATTAAACCATATATGGTAAGACAAGACAAAATAAAATAAATAGACAGTGGTGATATAAAATGGAGTACATGGGAAATAAAGAATACTGGGACGAAAAATTTGCCAGCAGGAGTGATAATCCTTTAAATCCAGAAAAATCAATAGTTGAAAATATAGAATACTTTAAGAATGGAACTATCCTTGATATAGCCTGTGGGGATGGTAGAAATGCTTTGTTTTTAGCCGAGAAAGGTTTTAAAGTTACTGGGGTGGATTTTAGCAGTAGAGCACTTGAACGCTTGAATATATTTGCTAAAAGGTATAGTTATTCAGTAAATACACTGAAAATCGATTTAAGTACACCAAATCCTTTAAATGCAATTGGAATTTTTGATAATGTTTTAATTAATCATTATAGATTGAACAAACAACAACTTAAACATATTGAAAGACATATAACTGATGAGGGTATTCTATTTATCTGTGGTTTTGGATATAAGCATAAAGTTGACTCTAAAATTAGAGAGGAAGATTTAATTCAACCAACTGATTTTGAAGGTATTGGACATTCCTTTGAGTTAATTAATCATGCCGAGAATTTAGATGATAGAGGATTTTTTGTTACTTATATTTTTCGTAAGAGAAAAAGTTAAGATACTATTTTCTTATATTGTACATTGAATTTTTATTTATATTAATGAAGAATAGTAAAAAAATGTGACACATTAGTAATTTAGTAAAAATTAATATTCCATATAGAATTTTAAGGAGAAATGATTTATGAAGATACAAGCTTATGCGTTAAATTCATTTGCAAAATGCATGGAGGGAGGAAACCCTGCTGGAGTTGTGCTTAATGCAGATGTTCTATCAGAAGATGACATGAAAAAAGTTGCAGGTATAATTGGTTTTAGTGAGACTGCCTTTGTCATGAAGTCAGGTCTGGCAGACTTTAAGGTAAGATTTTTTACACCTAATGAAGAGGTTGATATTTGTGGTCATGCCACGATAGCAACTTTCAGTACACTTTTAAGCCAAGGATGTATTAAACCAGGTAAATATCTGCAAGAAACCAAGGCTGGAGTTTTAAGTGTAGAATTAAAGGAAGATTTATCAATTATGATGAACCAAAATACTCCCAATTATTATCAAACAATATGTAAGCAAGAAATTGCAGATTCGCTTAACATTACTACATCCGAAATGATTGAAGAGTTACCAATACAAATCGTATCTACAGGTCTTAGGGATATTCTTATACCTATTAAAAATATAGATATGGTAAATGCTATAAAACCAAATTTTGAAAAGGTATCAAAAATTAGCAGTAAATATAATACAATTGGTTATCATATTTTCACACTTGAGTCACTTAACAGCTCAAATGCCTACTGTAGGAATTTAGCACCTCTTTATGGAATTACTGAAGAATCTGCAACTGGTACATCCAATGGTGCCCTTGCATGTTATCTATTTAAATATGATAAAATTAAATCTGATCATGCTTCTCATATAGTTATTGAGCAAGGTTATTCAATGGGAAAGCCTTCTGAAATAATCGTTGCCTTGATAACTGAAGATAAAGAAATTATTGAAGTTAAGGTCGGTGGAAAAGCATTAAATTTGTCTGAAATAGAGGTTGAAATATAACATCATGTGTAGTTATTGTAAGAAAAGAAATCAGTAGCTTCACATTCTTCTTATTATTGTGAAGCAAAGATTATTCATAATTGGTGGGGGAAACAACTATGAACAGAATTGAAATATTAAGAAAGTATATTGATGAAATAATTTTGAGTATGACAGATATTCAAGAACGAAGATGTGCTTATTTGTATTTATATGGAGTGGCTCAATTATGTGCGTTGATTGCACTAAAACGTGGAGAAAACGCTGAACTAGCAACAATGGCAGGTATGCTTCATGACATATATTCATATGCTAAAATGGATTCAAAGGACCATGCACATAAAAGTGCTATATTGGCAGGAGAAATATTGACATCATTGCGAATAACAAATGATGTCGAAACTAAAATGATTTGCCATGCTATTTATAACCACAGTGAGAATGAAGTGGTACATTGTGCTTTTAATGAAATTTTGATAGATGCAGATGTATTTCAGCACTGCTTGTACAATCCCATGTTTGAAATCATGTCACATGAAAAAAACAGGTACGAAAAACTTAAAATTGAATTTGGTATTGCATAAGATTAAGATTGTAATCTTTGATTCGAAACATTCATTTAATGTACAACAGTAATTAAATGTGAAGATAAAAAAGGAGATATTATGATTATGGAATTTAAAGAAGTAAAAATGGAAATATATGTTCCCGAAGAATACATAATAAGATTAAGAAATGAACTTAATAAAGTCAATGCTTGTAAAATTGGAGATTATGATAATGTTATCTCTATAATAAATGTTAGAGGATATTGGAGACCTTTAGAAGGTTCAAATCCCTTTAATGGCGAAGTGGGCAAAGTATGTGAAGGTGAGGAATGTAAGATTGAGATAAGATGTAAAAGAGAATATGTTAAGAATGCTATTAAGATTATCAAAGAAATTCACCCTTATGAAGAACCATTAATTAATATTATTCCAATTGTGAATGAGCTATTTGAATAGAAAAACCAAATATTTCACAGTATCCATAAAAAACGTCACAGTAGTAAAATGTTATAGCATAAATAAGTATTGCTGTGAAGGTACTAGGGTGTATTTAATATTAAATTGAGAAATTTACAAAAATTAGATAAAGAACATTTCTTTTTATGGATAAAGGATAAGGAAGTTATAAGATACTCATCATCTGTATTTCAGCAGATGAATAATAATAATGAAATATCACAATGGTTTGACATGCTTTTATTGGATAAATCATCTTACAAAAAAGCAATCGTAGACATTATAAACGAAAAGTTAATTGGATATACTGGAATATCACAAATTAGGGCTTAATAGAATTATGCTTACAGTTTCAGAAAAAAAAGTAGGAGCAATTAAAGCTTATACTAAAGCAAATTTAAAAACAGAAGGAGTTATGAAACAAGCATTTTACAGAGATGGACAATTCCATAATAAAATTATTATGGCAATTTTAAGAGAAGAATGGATTAATCAGTGATTTTCTTATTTTGCTAACAGTAATATTCAATAGTACAGTAATTAATAATAAACATAGGAGATATTAGAGTGATATATGAGCTTAGATTAGCTGTGAGGGATGATATAAATACAATAGTTGAGTTATTAAATAAAGTAACATTAAGCTTACATCAAAAAAATATAAATCAATGGACATATCCTTGGAATTTTAAAGAAATAAATATAGATATAGCAAATAAAAATATATATGTGATAACAATTGCCAAACTGATAGCTGGAACATTTTCCATAAAGGACATGGATATTAATGCAGTACTCCATATTAGTGAACCAAATAATTTGTACCTTTATAGAATAGCGATATTACCAGAATATCAAGGGAAAAATATAGGACTTGAAATTATTAATTATGCTTTTAAGACTTCAAGAAATCGAGGAAAGATTCTATACTTGGACTGTTGGGCTGGAAACGTAAAATTAAAAGATTTTTATTCTAGATCAGGATTTGATTTTTGCGGAGATTTTCCAGAAGAAGATTACGTGATTAGTGTTTTTAGATTTGCGTAATATTCCATAGTTGGATTATTTTTACTAACGAATCAAGTTAATAATGGAGGTATATAAAATGAGTCTAAAAATATTAAACACTGATAGTAGGAATATTGATTTTATGAAACTTATAAAACTATTAGATGATGACCTTAATAAGCGATATGGGGAAATACAAAAACAATATGTTAAGCATAACAAAGTCGATTATATAAAAGAGGTGGTAATTATTTATATAGATGAAGTACCAGTTGCTTGTGGCGCATTTAAGGAACACAATGCTGATTCCATAGAATTGAAACGAATATTTGTGAAAAAAGAGAATAGACGCCAAGGATTATCTAAATTAATAATTAGTGAATTGGAAAAATTAGGAACAATGAAAGAGTATAAATATTCTCTATTAGAAACGGGAATAAAACAATATGAAGCAATTAACCTATACAAAAATGCTGGATATGAGATAATAGAAAATTTTGAACCATACATGGCAAATAACAATAGTGTATGTATGAAGAAAGAGTTACAATAATTTATATTTTGATCTCATATTGAAAGTTATACACATTATTATCATATTGTCGAACAATCGTAATTTATTTGGAGATTTAAAGATTATTTATATTTTGGTTAGGAGGGAATATCATGGAGTTTAGAAAAGTTTTTGACAGTATACCAGAAAAATTTGACAAATGGAGACCACGATATTGTGAGGAAGTTTTTTCTGATGTTATTCAGTATGCAAAACTTGATACGGGTAAAACAGTTCTTGAAATCGGTCCAGGAACAGGTCAAGCCACGGAACCTATTTTAAAAACAGGTTGTTCGTATTTGGCGGTTGAACTTGGAGAACATCTTACAGAATATACAAAGAATAAGTTTAGTTTATATAACAATTTTCATATTGTAAATGCAGATTTTGAAACATATGACTTTGGACAACAAAAATTTGATTTGGTATATTCTGCTGCGACGATTCAATGGATACCTGAAGAAGTCGGTTTCCCAAAAGTTTATAATCTATTAAAAAATGGCGGGACATTTGCAATGATGATGACTCGAACAGATGAAAAAAGTGCTAATGAAGACTTGTATGCTAAAATACAAGAGGTATATAGTAAGTATTTTTATCCTGAAAATAAGTATACTTGTAGCTTAGCTTACAACAATGTTGAAAAATATGGCTTAATTGATTTTGAATGTCGAAATTATCATAAAACAAGAGAATTTAATGCGGATGAATTTGTATTGTACACAGGTACACATTGCGAACATATTGCGTTAAAAGAGCCATATAGAACAAATTTTTTTGAGGGTATAAGAACTGCTATTTTAGATGCGGGTAATAAAATAACGCTTAATGATACTATAGTTTTATATTTAGCTAAAAAACCTTAACTTCTTGTTATGAGTATACTCTTTAGTTCACATTTTTCTTAAAAGGTGAAGTTAACATCATTCATTTGAAAAAATTACTTGTTTATATTGGTTACATTAAAAATAGTATAAAATAGTGGAGTAAAAATTATTAGGGGGATTAAGTATGGAAGAAGTATTTTTGACGGAACCTTCAAAAAAATACAAGAATGAATTCTCACAAATGGTACAAGACTACCACAACCATGGGGAAATAGAAAAATTTGATGCTTTTAATGTAGCTTTGAGTGATTTTGAGGGTTACACTAAAAGGCTTATAGAGAATTCAAAGGGGATTGAATTACCAGAAGGCTGGGTTCCATGCTGTACATATTGGTTAGTTAATAATCATAAAATATTGGGAACTATTAGGATTAGGAAAGAATTAAACTCAGAGCTTCTAAAAAATATAGGAGGACATATTGGATATGATATAGCTCCATCTGAGAGAAGAAAAGGATATGGTAAACTTATTTTAAAATTGGGGCTAAAGGAAGCCAGATTAATGAAATTAAGCCCTATATTAGTTACTTGTAAAACAGATAACTATGCTTCAGCGAAGATAATTGAAAAAAATGGAGGGGTTTTCGATTCCCAAATATTAGATAAGAATAACAATGAATTTTTTAAAAGATATTGGATTAATTAGGTAGTATAGAACCTGATCATATAGCAAAAGATGGTAAAAAGTCAACAGAATAGAATGGGGCTATTTGAATGAGGTTCGCAAAAAAATGTTTGCTTTTTTATGCTTCACTTACTTGCTACTCAATACTTTTTCAACCTGGCCGAGATAAATCCTATGAAATGTTGACGATTCTTTATAATATTCTTTAAACAGCTGCTGTGAATCAAAATTGTCCTTTTTCACATCCGTATGATAAACTTTTTTGCATACAAAAATTGTTTTTGCCTCTTCAAAAATAACCGTGTTTTCAAACGAGAGGGGGTGTAGCCGGGACTCAGCAACTTTATCACATTCATTGCCATGCATTCTTCCACAGATTTGCAAGGCGGGATGATGAGGAACGTCAAAAAAAGACACCGTAAAGTAATCATTATCCTCTAAAAATTCATAGGAATACCTGTCTGGATGAACATATACCTGAATCATTGGCTTGAGGAAGAATTTCCCACACATAATACCAGTAATAGTCATCATGTTGAATTTTTCTTCCGTTCCGGCAGTTAATAGCGCCCAATCATCAATTTTAGTAAATGGGTTAAAATCGAACTGCTTTAAAGTTATTTCCTCAAAACTCACAAAAATCACTCCCTTGTCATAAATAGATCCACAAAATTTCTGATGTAATCCAATAAGATTTTCACTAATTTATGTATGTATAATTATACCAAATATTTTGAACGTAGTAAAGTAGCGGTATCAGTAAAATTGGGATTAGAAGTGAATGATGTAAGTATTGTATATAATAATATTTTAGGAGGTAAAAAGGCATGGTAAAATATGCATTAACAGCTGAGAATGTTTGTAAATCTGTAGAATTAGATAAAAACAAACTTGATATTATAAAGAACGTTAATTTTTTTGTGAAAGAAGGGGAATACGTTGCTATAATGGGGCCAAGCGGTAGCGGTAAAAGTACGCTTCTGGGAATATTGTCATGTATAGATAAACAAACTGCAGGTAAGGTTATGATTAATAATGTAGATGTAACTAATCTAAATAAGGATGAATTAACAGAGTTTAGAAATAACAACATAGGGATTGTATTTCAATCCTTTAATCTAATTCCAGTATTAAATGCAGGGGAAAATATTGAAGTACCTTTGTTCTTTTCAAAAAAACAAATTGACTGGGAAAGTAAAGTTGCTGAAAGAGCTGATAGAATAGTATACATAAAAGATGGGGAGCTTTATGAAAGGAATTCTGTAAAATGATAAATAAAAAGGAACTTTTTAAGAAATACAATCTGAAGACCTGGAAACAATCAAAGTTTCAGATTTTTCTAAGTATCACGTCTATTGCAATTGCAGTAGCAATACTTGTTTCACTTAAACTTATATTTTCATTAAACGATTCATGGTCCCTGGTTAATTCTAAAAGTGTTAATGATGGTGACATTAATATAGGAACTACAAATTCCAGTATTAGTAATAAACAGCTAAATGATTTAAATAAGCTAACTAGTGATGGCAAGATTAAATATACTACAACCTATAAAACGGAGGATAAATTTACAAATGGGCAAATTACAAGTCTAGTACAAGTAAAGGCAATAGATTCTAATTACAGTTATATTAATAAAAAAATCAGTAGCTATTTGAAAAAACTAGGGAACCATAAAGTTCTACTTAACAGGGCAGCAGCAGATAAATTTCAGCTAAAGAAAGGGTATATTATTTCTCTAGAACTTAGTGGCTTTTCTAATAGTAATAGTAAGTTTACTGTTGAGGATGTTGTAGAGAGCACAGATGTACTTGATGAAAGTGTATTGGGTGTAATTATTTTGGATAAATCTGATTTTCAATCAGATGGAATAGTAAAAAAAAATTTAGCAACAAAAGTTAATGTGGTTGTTGATAAAAAAAGTGACTTAGAAGATATAAAAAATAAATTGGGAAAAATATTTGGTTCAGGAATTCATATGACTACATATGAGGATGTTATTGAAGCAAATAGGGGTATTGATGATAAAGAAACTAATGCTACAGAGTTTATTCAGATGTTAGTTATTATTATAACTGGAATAGGAATCTGTTTTACGACTTTGCTACTCATATTAAAGAGGAAAAAAGATTATGTGTTATTATCCATATATGGGATGAAAGAAGACATGCTTCGAGATTTAATTTTATATGAAACCTTTAAAATTTGTGTTTACGGCATAAGTATAGGAATTTTTTTAAGATTTATAATTACAGGGGCCATAGAAAAAAATATTTTAATGGAAATGGATATATTTACAATAATAAAAGCTTCTATTCTTCCCGTGATAATGACAACAATATTTATTATTGGACAAACAATGATATTCACTATATTACCAATTACCATAAGCAAGCAAATTAAACCTAATTCCATTTTACGTCAGGAAGTTCAAAAGATTGTTTACACTAAGGATTACGGTGATCCTATATTCAAGATGATTTTACTAATGGTTGTTTGGTTCTCAATTTATATTGGTTCCCTAAAAACTGGAGCAATGTATATTAGTATAATGATTATTTTAATAATGGTTTTATATGGAATTGCTATTGGCGCTATTTATTTAGTTGTAAAGATAAAAACTAAAAGAGGTAAATATGTTCTGTTAGCAGTTAGAAATATTAGGAGACAACAAAACGGATTTACTGTTTGTATCGTTGCTTTAGCTATGACTATAATTTTTTGTGGTCTTATGATTAATTCAGGGCAAAGTATACTTCCAAGTATAATTGATCAAATAGGAGGAGATTTAGGATATACCTTATCTGTAAATACAAATTTTAATGAGGAAAATATAAAAAAACAGAGAAGGTATTAGGTAATAACAAATTAGTAAAAAAGTATACAAAAACTATAAATACTCCTGGGAGATTTAAAACCATACAGGGGAAAAACTTGAAGGATTTTATTAAGGATCAAAATTTTACTCCAGATAATGAAACATATACAAAAAATTTATTGAATAAAGATGTGACCATAGAAGCAATGGATATAAGTAAAAATATGTTAAGCTATAAAACTGCAGAAGGGAGATGGTTTAGTAGCAAGGATGTTAATAAAAACTATGTTGTATTAGGTGAAAAGTTTCAGCACTGGGGCATGAATATTAATGATGAAATTGAACTGAATTTGCAGGGAACAATCTATAAATTCAAGGTTCTGGGAATATGTACAACAAGTAATTTTAGAGATAATTCAGGTATCTATATAGATATAAATGCCATTAAGAATAACGCATCTATAGGTGCAAGTAATAGTAAGATTAATTATTTAATTGAAAATGGTTCTGGAAATGAAAAACAATTATATTTAGGTTTAACTAAAGAATTAAAAAATTCATTAGTAACGGATGAAAGAGAAGTTTTTAATGAGTTAAATAAATATTTAGACCAGCTTACCTATGTTTTTATATATATTGGATTTATAAGCATATTTTCAGCTCTTTGTTTGGTTGGTAATATTTTGATGATAATAAATTATGAAAGACTTAATGAGTTTGTAATCCTAAGCGTAGTAGGTGCAAAAAATAGAGATATTAGGAGGATTTCAATTATTGAAGGAATTATTATTGGTGGAATTTCTGGCATTGCAGGTAGTTTAATATGTGAATTGCTAGGATACATTGTAGTCACAGGTGAATTTTCAGGAAAATACACAGTGAACTTAAAAATCGACGCCATTATGACTGTGGTAGCTGTAATGCTTACAATAATAACATCTCTTATTGTAATAAACAATTTAAAAATTGAAAAATATACTGAGCTATTAAGGAATGATTGAAACCATTAAATAAGAAGATATTTATCAATTATTACCACAATGGATTTGATCTTCACACAAATAATATTCGTTAATTAGATTGTCCAACTTTTTACTTAACCTGACTACTTTATCTTTGGAGAGGGTGCACTCATTTAATGACATACTGTTTAATTGTTCTCTTAAAACTTCAATTTTTTCGTTTAAGTTCATAATTATTCATCCTTTTACTGATATTCACACAATTACTATGCTATATAATTCTAATATATTATACAAAAAAAATCAATAGCTCAATTTTAATAAGTAATACCTTCAAATTGAAGGACTAAAAAATATAGTTAATGCAGTTCACCAAGAAGGCTGTCCAATATTTATTCAAATCCATCATGCAGGAGTTGTTGGATTTCGTTTGGGAGGATTTGAACCCACAATAGAAGATGGAATTCATTATGCAAAAGTATTAGAAAAAAACGGAATGGATTTTCTTGATATTTCTTATGGATTTATGAGTGAACAGGAAATGCATGTAAATGAAGATTATAAATTCACTAATGCAGTTTATGCAGGGAAGATTTTATTTGAAAGAAATAATTAACCATTTACAATTAGTATTTAATTATGACATAGTGTTGTCATAATTAAGAGTTAGTATATAACTATAGAGATTACCCCCTCTTAAATATATATATAAACATCTGGTTAATTCCAGGTGTTTTTTTTATTCCATTTCTAACTTTCAGTAACATTAAGAATTTTATTCGCATATTATAGAGATGTATGAATAAATGAAAAACTTAATGATAAGTTGTGGGAGGACTAAATGGACTTAAATAATTTGTTAAAAAAACAGCATCAACAAGACACTGTAATATTTGCTAGCTCTGGAGAAAATGG